>FWWM01000392.1_pt1 | contig 147127 bp, 149 predicted proteins | sample 2228351 | NCBI WGS metagenome assembly FWWM01 (sample SAMEA103939774, study PRJEB20133) | metagenome
GCAATAAGTTTCATTAAAAAAGCAAAATAGGTGTGGACGGAAAATAAAAGCTCTTGAAAATCTGTTTCTTTTCTAACCTTATAAAGTTTTGAAAGCGTTTCCGCCTCTTTTTCCTGATGGCCTCCGGTAAATTGTTCGCCATAGACAATACCAAATAATCTTTTCCACTCGTTAAAAAATGTACGAATATGCGTTTGGTCGCCCCAGTATTCCAAAGCATTGGCAAGGGCGGAAACCATTTTTGGCGCAAGTTCGCTTTGGGGGCCAAATTTCTGGGCTAAATTTTCAGCGGTAAGAGGAAGGCGGGACAAGGCCCGCAGGTAGAGTAAAAAGGTTCTGGCGCTTTCAGGGTTAAAATCATAGGGACCGCGCTTGAAAAATTTTGTCTTGTCTATCTTTTTGCCATTTTTATCTTGGTATTGAACAAAGAAAATCTGCTCGCCGTCAAAGCCCACTCCAACTAATTGAGTTAGTTTTGTTTCTTTTGCCTCATCGGACAAGTAATTTACCAACTGCTCGTAAGCGTGATCTATATTTTTTCTTGAGGAAAATGATTTTGGCGGCTCGTACTCAATTATCACTTGTCCATGTACTGCATCTGAACGACCACTATAAACGGACTTCTCATATTTAGGAGTAGATTTAAGATTTAATTCTGACCTTATCGGCTCTAAAAGTTTTTCAAAGCCAATTCTTAAATCTTCTTCGGTTTTAGCCTCGCGTAGCAAGTTTTTTGTTCCAGAAACAAGGTTGTCCGCTAATTTGGGAAGCGAATCGTGATTTATATTCTCTAAAGATTTTTTGGCCATAACTTTTACTTTAGTAATGTGTCCACCGAAACATCAAGGGCTTTGGCTAACTTTTGGAGCGTGTCAATTGAAGGGTTGGTGATGCCGCCTGACTCCAGCTTTATCACCGTGTTGTAGGAAATATCAGCCAATTTAGAAAGTCGGTCTTGTGATAAGCCTTTTTGTTTTCTTAACTTTTTTATATTTTTGCCTATTGGCGAAATCTCTCTTGACATTGTAGTATTAAAATAATAGTATGTATGTATGAAGTAATCACAATCTATAATTATGATACAAAATTATTTAGATAATGTAAAGAGAATTTCGGGGAGCTTAATTTCAAATGCCCGCGCACGGGAAGGGCGGGGCAAGGGCATTTACCTTTTTTCTTTTCTAAAAATCATCGGCTCGCAGGTAAAGTTGGAATGCAAGCGGACAAACAAACTCGCCCCAAAATTCGCAATGTTTCGTCTGGTCGGGGAGCCGGGAATTGAACCCGGGTCAGACGCACCCCATGCGCCTATTCTACCGTTAAACTACTCCCCGTTTTTTAATCTCATCATTAAATCTTGTTGTATTTTATCAAACTTCATGATTAAATTAAATTCTAGAGGTCAATGAAAATTTTAGTCTTGTCGGATATCCACGATCATATCTTAAACCTACAAAAGGTTATTAAAATAGGAAAAGAAATAAAAGTTAATTCTGTAATTTTTTGCGGTGATATGTGCGCGCCGTTTACCTCGCAAATTTTAGGCTCTATTAATGTTTCTATTTATGCCTGCTTTGGAAATGTAGACGGAGATCAGGTTTCAATGCTTGAATTAGGTGGAAAAAACTTCAATTGGATTGCCTTAAGAAAAGAGTTTGGTGAAATAAGGCTTGATAAAAGAAAAATAGCTTTTTGCCATTACCCAAAACTTGCTGAGTTATTGGCAAAAACAAATGACTTTGATGCAGTTTTTTATGGACACACTCACCTGGCCAAGAGTCTAAACTTAGGAAAAACTCTTCTTGCCAACCCGGGAGCGGTTTGCGGAATTCAAAATGGTAAACCCGGAACTGCTTCATTTGGAATTTACGAAACAGAAAAAAATTCTTTAGATATTGTAGAAATTAAATAATGTCAGAAAAAAACATTATTTTAAAAATTCTTATAGCTATTTTAATTGCTATCTTAACCTTGCTTTTAATAGGAAGGGTAGTAGCAAAAATTTAAAACAATCCAGTCTTTAGGCAATTCTTTCTTTGAGAGCGGTGTAAAACTTTTGCAGATAGTCCTCCGCCTTTTCCCAGTGATACTCCCCAAATCCTTTTTCTGCAAGATTTCTTTCAATAGTTGCCAATACCATAAGACGTGCAAGATTTGCCGCCTGCAAGAAAGAAATTCTATAAACCTCTGAATATAACTCACGAGCAATATTTTCAACCTGGATTGCTTCCTCGACATTATCCTTGCCATCCAATTCTTTCCAAAGTTTTACTTGCAAAGATGCTGCTAAAGAGGGTTCAAGAGCAAGTTTAAATTCGTCTTTAATAAGCTTATAAAACTTTTTCAAGGGTTTTTTTGCTTCCTCCCATTTTTTTTCCTCACCGTTTAAAATTGCCTGAATCATTAAAAAGGAAGCCTCTTTTGCAAGAGACTTAGATAAATTAAATTGCTCCTTTATATGTCTTGCTACATAGTCTCTAAACCTTGTGCCTTCCGGAATTTTCTTTAATCTCCACCAAGCAATTTCAAGCTGGGCGGTAACTTCGGGTTTGAAAGTAAAGTGCTTAACTTTGTCTTTTGCACCAAACCTTCTTCTTCTTCTGCTAAAATCAAGAATTGCGGCTTTAAGCCTCTCAGGAGTAAAATCAGGTAAATGCACCTCCTCGAAATAAAACTCACTATATGCAATCTGCCAAATCATTAAACCCGATACCCTTTGTTCACCCGATGTTCTAATAACTAAATCAGGCTCAGGATAAGGCTGTCCTTTAGTATCAAGATAACTCGAAAAAAGTTTCTCATCAATCTTTTCAGCTGGTATTTTTTCCTCAACAATTTTTCTAACCGCTCTTAATATTTCATCTCTTCCTCCATAATCAAGTGCCAGATTTAAAACATATTTTGAATTTCTACTGGTCTCTTTCTCCACCTTTTCAATTAGCCTTAACAAATCTTTAGGAAGTCTATCCTTCCTTCCTAGGTGAATGAAGCGAACCCCTTCTTTACTCGCCCTCTCAAATTCCTCTTGGATATATTTTTTAACCAAGCTTAGAATTTTACTAACCTCTTTTGGAGGGCGTTTCCAATTCTCTGTAGAAAAGGCCCAAAGTGTTAAAGTATGCACGCCAAAGTTTCTGCAGGCATCAACTAACTTTCTTAAATTTCTAGCCCCTTCCTCATGACCCTTGGTAGTTGGTAAACCGTGTGATCTTGCCCATCTTCCATTACCATCAAGAATAATCGCTATATGATTGGGGACTGTAATTCCTTTCGGTAAAGAGGGCATATCGGTCATAAAATTATCCTAATAATTGTATCAAAATATGTCAATAATCTCTTTCAATAATAAACTCTAACAAAATTTTAAGTTTTGTTCTAAACGGCTCATAACTGAGGAATTTAAGTTTACTCTCAAAAGCCTCCAAAATTTTTCTTTTATATTCTAAAAGTAATCCTTTTGCGTAATCTATACTTTTGTATTCTTTCATCTTGTCAACAATGAAAGCAATATCCTCAAGGGTTTTCTCTTCGCGTCTTTTTTTCAAAATAAGTAAAATTTTTCTTCTATCAGAGGCGCTACTATTGTTTATAAGGTGCCAGAGAATTAAAGTAGGTTTCGCCTCATAAATATCGTTTGCAAACTCTTTCATTCCCTTAAAATTTGAGCTCACATCCAAAATGTCATCCACTAACTGAAAACATCTTCCTAACAAAAGGCCAAAATCGGTTAAGGCTTTAATTTGCTCTTCATTTGCCTGTGAAATTATTGCTCCCAATCTCAAAGGACCTGCAATTGTGTAGTAGCCAGTTTTTCCATCTGCAATAAAGTACCAATCATTTTTTTTAAATTTGCTTAAGCTTTCTTTCCTAAGTCTTATCTCAACCATCTGACCTAATTCAGTTCGCATTATAAAACTGAAAAACTCCTCTATTACCCTTTTACCTATTTCTTCTCCGACTAAATTTAAATTATCAAAAAGCATCTTCCACATAATTGTTTGAAGTACATCTCCGCTATTTACAGCAATTCCAACTCCATACATTTTATGAAGCGTAGGTTTTCCCCTTCTTAAAATTGAATCATCTAATATATCGTCATGGATAAGAAGCCACTCTTCGGAAACTTGAATCGCGGCGGCGGTTTTAATAGAAAGCTTTAGACTCTTACCAAAGGCACCAACTGTTAAGATAACAAGACTTGGCCTTAAATACTTTCCCATCCTTTTGGGATACTCACTTACTACTCTCCAGTGAAACTTTTCAAATCTTTCGTATTCAAGAGGTATGTTAAAAAAAGAAGGATAAGGAGGGCTTTTAAGATATTTTTTTATTTCCGTAAAGACTTGTTTTTTATTCTCTTGCAAAATCTGCAAAACAAAATCTCTTTTTGTGCTAGCTTTCATTAAAAAATTTAAAATCTATAAAAATTTTTCTTTATAAATTTTTTTCAAAATAATCTTAAACCAAGGAGTGTAAATATCAGGGTTTTCTTTAACATCCTTTAACAATTTGCTAACTTCTACCCACTTGTGTTCAGAAACCTCAAGGGGATTGACAAACAAACTACCCTGGTATAATCCCTCAAAAACAAAGTCAAGTTCATGCTCGCCCCATATTTTGTTGTACCTTTTTTTATAAATAAATTTAAACAACTCACTAAGAGGTGTTTCGATGCCCATTTCCTCTTTTAGCCTTCTTTTTGCGGCATGAAGGCAACTTTCATCCTTATAAGGGTGAGTACAGCAGGCATTAGACCAAAATAACGGCCAAGTGGGTTTAATCGCTGACCTTCTTTGAATCAGCATCTTTTTTCTGTTGGTTGAGTAAATAACAACAGAAATTGCCCTGTGAAGAGGGACCGGATTTTTATGAGCTTCAAACTTTTCCTTGTAACCAACTACTTTATTCCTTTTATCAACCAAAACAATATAACTCATTTAAGAAAATCTCCATCATCTCCAAAGTCTTTTTCAGGATTAAGATTAATTTCTGGCTTTACTTCTGAATTAGGACCAATCACATCCAGAAATCTTTCGCTATCTGTACCTAACGAATTACCAAAATCTTTAAGAAATTTAGTTTCTTTTTCTACCTCTCTTGATTTTTTTTCCATAATTACTCCTTTTACCTCTTAGGACTTTGCTTAATTCTGCGAGCCTTTCCTCCTGTGCCTACTTTTCTTCTCTCGCGCACCCTTGCATCCCTAGTCAATAAACCTGCCTTTCTTAAAATTTTTTTAAACTCCTCACTCTCTTTAGCTAAGGCTCTTGAAATAGCAAAAACACAAGCTTCTAACTGTCCTTCTTTTCCTCCTCCCTCAACCTTCGCAGTTACATAATACTTACCCAAGGTATCTGTCAATTTAAAAGGCTTCTCTAAAATCATTTTATTAACTTTACCAGGAAAATATTCTTCAAAAGAAACCCCATTTATCAAGCTTTGTGAGCTGCCACTATAAAGTCTCACCCTTGCTGAGGCTTCCTTTCTTCTGCCAAAAGCATGAATAAAGTTTTTCTTATTTATTTTTCTTCCTCTAGCCATTTTGAAAATTTATGTTTTTATTTAAATTTATCTGTATAGGGATGGTTTTGATCACCAAAAACCTTTAATCTTCTTAACCTCTTAGCTTTCAGTTTGTTATTAGGAAGCATCCCTGAAACCGCATGTTTGATAACTTTGTCAGGAAATTTTTTTATTATCTCGGAAAATCTTACCTCTTTTGCTCCTCCGCGATATCCTGAGTGTTTAAAATAAACTTTTTGCTCTGCCTTTTTTCCTGTTAGCAAAACTTCTTTGGCATTTATCACCACAACATAATCTCCTGCATCAATATTAGGCGTACATTTTCTCTTTCCTTTACCCATCAAAAGAAGTGCAATTTCAGAAGCAAGTCTTCCCAAAACCCTTCCCTTGGCATCAACTAAATGCCATTCTCTTTTGATATCTTTAGATGTTGCCTGATAAGTTTTCATAAAAAAACTTTTAAAATAAATTTAGTCTTTCTTTTCCTTAAGCTTTTTTTCTTTTTTATCTTCCTTTTCTTTGTGAACTTTTTCTTTAGTTTCTAAATCTTGGCTTAACTTTAACCTTACCATTTTACTATTGTCTCCTCTTCTTTCTTGTTGAGGAATAATTCTTACAAAACCGCTTTCTTTTTTAAATTCAGCCGCAATCTCTGTTAATTTTTTAACCAACTTTCTGTCTCCACCTAAAAATTTAGACAGCCTTCTTTTAGAAGAAAGGCTGCCTTCTTTCGCAAGAGAAATTAATTCTTCAATAAAAGGCCTTACCACCAGAGCTTTACTCTTGGTGGTTTTAATATCTTTCTGAATGATAAACGACTTAGCTAAAGACCTAAATAAACTAATTCTACTTTTTGTGTCTCTTGAAAGTTTTCTACCAAAAACTTTTTTCTTCATAAAATTACTGGACGGGAAGAGAAAGTCCTTTATCTGCGAGTACCGCCTCTATTATCTTTACAGACTTTTCTCCCATGTTCCTAATGCTAATCAACTCAGATCTCTTGGTTTTAATCAAATCCTTTACTGTCTCAATACCGCCTTTAACCAAAGCGTTCGCTACGCGAGTTGGAAGGCCTAATTCCTCAACAGATAAATTACCAAATGCACCAAGTTCATCTTTTTTCTCTTCCTCCTTATTTTCAATTTTTCTGGGTGTAACAATCTGAGAAAAGTAAGAAACCAAAATCTTTGCTGCCTTTACTAAAGCTTCTTTAGCCCTAATTGTTCTATCTGTCCAAATTTCAAGTATCAATTTATCATAATTTGTAAATCTTCCTACCCGCGTTTCCTCTACTTTATAATTAACTCTGACTATAGGAGAAAAGGCTGCATCCAAAGGAATGAGACCAACTTCACCTGTTGACCTTTCATCAGCTAATGAGTAACCAAAGCCCGATTGAATTTCCATCTTAACATCTAATTTCGCGTCTTTATTCAGATATGCAAGAACCAATTCTTTATTCGCAATTTTTGCAACTTCCTCAACTTTTATGTCTCCCGCCGTTACCTCTCCTGGACCTTGTGCAGAAATCTCCGCTTTTATTAATTTTTCGCCGCTATAGGCGATTCTAACCTTTTTTAGGTTAAGCAAAAACTCAACCACATCTTCCTTCATACCTTTTACTGTTGAAAACTGATGTCTGACTCCCGCGATTCTAACACTTGTGATTGCTGCACCAGGTAAGGAGGTAAGAAGAACTCGTCTTAGGGCATTACCCAATGTATGCCCATAACCTTGTTGTAAAGGAGAAATTATAAATCTTCCGTACCCTTCCTTTTCTTCTTCTGTTTTTACTTCAAAAATGAGCTCTGAAGTCATCTTGAATCACCTCCTTCTTATCTAGAATAGAATTCAATTATATCTTGTTCAGAAATAGGCTCAGGAACATCGTCTCTTTTCGGCAAACTTTTAACCTTTACAGATGTTGCTTTTCTTTCCAACCAGGATGGAACCTTTCGTCCTTCTTCCAAAACACTCTTTATATATGGAATCTCGGCTGCTTTTGGAGTAAGCGTTACCACCTCTCCCACTCTGACTGTATAGGAGGGTATATTTACCTTTTTACCATCAACCAAAACTTTCCGGTGAGAAACTAGTTGTCTTGCAGAAGCCCTAGTTGGAGCAAACCCAGCACGAAAAACAACGTTATCCAACCTTCTTTCCAAAAGCGATAATAACATCTCACCGGTATTTCCTTTTGTCTTAAGCGCTTTCTCAATATATCTTTTAAATTGTTTCTCTAATATGCCATACATTCTTTTTACTTTTTGTTTTTCTCTTAATTGTTTTGCATACCGAGTTGACAGGTTTAGACCTTTATGTCCGTGCATCCCGGGAGGAACACTTATTCGGGTTAGCTTAGCACCCGTACCAAAAAGGTCAAATCCCTCTCTTCTTGAAAGTCTGTCCTTAGGTCCTATATATCTTGCCATATAAATTTTTTAAACCCGAAAAATATCTCCGGGCTTAAACCCTCCTTTTCTTTTTCGGTCTTGGCCCATTGTGCGGAATAGGCGTAACATCTGCAATCAAAGCTATTTTTAGACCTGCCGCTTTTATTGCTCTAAGCGCAGCATCCCTTCCCGATCCAGGTCCTTTGATATAAATTTCGACCTCTTTAACTCCAAACTCATCTTTAGCTCTTTTAACAACCCTGTCAACAGCTGTGGTAGCGGCAAATGGGGTTGCCTTTCTTGTGCCCTTAAATCCCACACTTCCAGATGATCCCCACACCAAAGTATTTCCAGCTTCATCGGTAAATGTAACCAGAGTATTATTAAAAGACGCCAATATATAAGCTTTTGCTCTATCAACACTTTTTAGACCAACCGATTTTTTCTTTTTTTTAAGGTTAGAACCTGCCATATTTGTAAATTCCTGTTACTCTTTTTCAAGGGATTTTTGCTGTTGGAGCTTAGCAAGTACTTCCTTCCTGAAAGCTCCAACTGTTTTTCTTTTACCTCTTTTTGTTCTGGCGTTTCTTCTTGTTCTTTGTCCTCTCACTGGCAAATTTCTGGAATGTCTTATCCCTCTATAGGAACCAATGGTTTTCAGCCTTTGAATATTTGCTGTCACCCTCCTTAACAACTCACCTTCTATAGGATACTCTTCAACCTTGGAAGAAAGTTTTAATAACTCATCCGATGTAAGCTGTGAAACTCTTTTGGAGGAATCTATTCCAAGTTCATTCAACATTTTTTTCGATAAAGACCAGCCTATCCCTTTTATTTTAGTAAGGGCATAATTCACTTTCCAATTATCTTGCAATTCAACACCTGCTATTCTTATCATGTTTTAACCCTGCCTTTGTTTGTGTCTCGGATTTTTGCAAATTACATATATAACTGATTTCCTTTTGACAATTTTACAGTCTTTACATCTTTTTTTAACCGATGAACTGACTTTCATTTTTGTTATTTTTAATTATTTTCTTAATTTCTGAATTATTCTGCCTCTTTGATTATCGTATTTGGTCATCTCCACTACTACCTTATCTCCAGGGAAAATTCTCACATACCTTCTCCTCAACGCTCCCTTGAGGGTAGTAAGTACAACCTGACCAACCTCTAATTCAACCTTAAACATTGTATTAGGAAGAGCTTCCAAAACTCTTCCTTCAACTTGGAATATGTCCTTTTGCTGCATATTTTTGACCAAAAAAAACAAGCTAATTTTATTAGCTTTTAAAGTTTTGAAACTTTATAATTTTGTTAAAACCAATGGACCCCTTTGGGTGACCAAAATAGTTTCCTCAAAAAACGCTGATATTTTACCATCGCTTGTCCTAATTGTCCAGTCGTCTGGGTCAAGTTTTACTTCACCAGAACCAAAGGTGTACATCACCTCGATAGCTAAAGCCTCGCCTTCTTTAATAATTGCTGAATTCTTAGGATTTCCTTCAGCGAAACAAGGGATTGGAGGCTCTTCATGCAAATTTCTTCCAATACCATGACCCACTAAAGCCTTGATTGGAGAAAGATTGTGTTTCTTGAGTGTATTTTCTATTGCTAACGATATATCGTATATTCTTGCTCCCACTTTCGACTTTGAAATAGCCAGGTTAAGCGCTTGTTCTCCTACTTCAAGGAATGTTTTAAGTTCAGTGTCAATTTTCACACCAACACTAAAAGCAGTATCTGTATGAAACCCTCTGTAAAACATACCTAAGTCGACACTCACAATATCCTTTTCTCGAATAACAATATCTTCTCGGGGAATTCCGTGCACTACACCATCGTTTAAATTCACACAAGTTGACCATTTATATCCTCGTACCATCTTAAATGAAGGAAAACCTCCTTCTTTTTTAATCAAGGATTCTGCAAACAAATCTATCTTTTTTGCTGAAACTCCTTCTTTGAGACAAGGCCTTAATGTTTCTTTCACTTTTGCTAGTTTTCTACCACATTCAACCAAAATCTTTATATCTTCTTCTGACTTAAACAAAGTTTTTCTTTCATCCATTCTTATTCAGTTTTTAAATTTTTTAAAACATCCTCTAAGATTACCTTAATAGGTCTTTCTGCGTTCAACCTTACTAAAATCTTCTGTTTTTCTAAAAAATCAACCAAAGGTTTAGTTTGACTATTGAAAACACCAATCCTTTCTCTGATAACACTTGGTGTGTCATCTTTTCTTCTCACAAGTTTTCCACCACATTCGCAAAAATCTTTTTTAGGAGGGGGGTTGGTTATCAAATTGTAAACTCTTCCGCACTTACTACATGTCCTACGATTAGAAAGCCTTTTAATAATAGTCCTGTTAGAAACTTCAAAGAAAAATGCTTTATCTATTTTCATCCTTCTTTTTTCCAACCAATCTTTCAAAATCATATATTGATTCAGTGTTCTTGGAAATCCATCAAAAATTACACCCCTTTTAGACTTAGAGTCTTTCTCTATCTCTTTGGAGATATACTTTAGTGTCTCCTCATCCTTGACAAGTTTACCGCTAAAGATAATGTCCCTGATTTTCGGGTCCTTTTTAGCTATTTCCCTTAAAATCTTGCCGGCGTCAACGTGATTTATACTAAGTCTTTCAGCAAGTAAGTCTGCTTGCGTTCCTTTACCGGAAGCTGGTGGTCCGATAAAAATAAGGTTCATAATCTCAGAAAAGTCTCATATCTCTTCATGACAAGTTGAGATTCCAAATCTCGAGTTAACTCAAGAACTACTGAAACAACAATAAGTATTCCTGTTCCACCTATAGCCAAATTGGCAACGCCTATGGCATTTTGAAAAAAAGAAGGCAGTATCGCTATTAACCCTAAGAAAAAGGCTCCTGCAAGAGTTACCCTGTTAAGAACGAATTTTAAATAATTCACAGTTTGGGAACCAGGTCTAATTCCGGGTATAAATCCTCCTGACTTTTGTAGATTTTCTGCAATTCTTTCAGGATTGAAAACAATTGATGTATAAAAGTATGTAAAACCAACAACCAGAAGAAAGTAGGTTAAATTGTATAGAAGGGAGGTAGGGTTGAAAGCTAACGATATTTTTGTAATCAGCTCAGCTACTTTAACATTTGGAACTCTTGAAAGAAATTGCGTCAAAATAGATGGTAAAAGAACCAAAGATACTGCAAAAATTATTGGAATAACTCCTGCCTGATTTAGCCTTAAGGGAATATAGGATGAGGTTAAAGCAGTTCTGCCTATTCTTCTGGCATAAGAAACTGGAATTTGTCTTGTTGCTTCATTCATAAAAACAATAAAACCAACTATAAATGAAGCTGCGATCAAAAATATTAAAACCTTCATGAAATCCTCCGTGGTAATAACTGCCAAAGATTGGCCTAGTATTACGGGTAATCGGGCAACTATTCCCGCAAAAATTAGAAAAGATATTCCATTTCCAACCCCATATTCGTTAATCAATTCGCCCAACCAAACTGAAAGCATAGTACCAGCGCTCATTGTGATAACTAAAGCAACTATTGAAATTTTAGAAAGCTCAGGTATTACATTTTCACTTCTTAAAAGAGTATACATACCAAAAGCTTGTGCTAAAGTTAGAGGAATTGTAAGAAATCTGGTGTATTGATTAATTTTTTCCTGACCAAATTCACCTTCTTTAGAAAGTTCTTCAAGACTAGGAACTATGTGAGTCAAAAGTTGCATAATTATTGAAGCGTTTATATAAGGATTAAGTCCTAAAGCCATGATTGAGAAATTTGCCAAAGTTCCTCCAGAAAATATATCCAAAAGTGAAAGTAGAGAGCTTGTATTAAAAAGAAGCCTTAAAGAATCCCTATTTATTCCTGCTGCCGGAATGTGAGTCGCAAGTCTAAAAACCAATAAAATTATTGCTGTAATTATAATTTTTTTCCTAAGATCGCTTGATTTTATAACTCTTAAAAAAAACTCAAAAATCTGACTAAGCATTTTTTTATTTGTTTACAACCTTTCCTCCAACACTTTCTACCTTCTTCTTAGCAGAGTTTGAAATTGGCAAATCTATTATAAGTTTTTTCTGCAGTTCTCCCTTTCCCAAAATTTTTACCCCATACTTTAAAGCATCATCTTTGTCCACTATCCTTTCAGAAATAAGAGTCTCTAAGTTTACCTTGCTTCCTGAACGCAAAATGTTTAAAACCTCAATATTAACCTCAATTGGCTTATTTTTTGGTTTAAACTTCCCCTTACCCCTTCTAAGAGGCAGTCTTTTAATAAAAGATTTTTTAACTTTTACACCTTCAAAAATAACACCAACCTTTTCTCTTGCCTTTTGTCCTTTTTGTCCGCGACCAACAGTATGTCCGCCTTTACCGCTACCTCTACCTCTACCCAGTCTCTTTTTTTTCTTTTCAACTATTTTAGGCAATTGAATCATTTTTTGACGACCTCCTTCTTTTTAGAAATTTTTGATAAAGCTTTAAGAGCCTCCAAAGTAGCATAAACATTGGATGTTTTATTCTTTGAACCAAGTATTTTTCCAACCGCGTCTCTTACTCCACAGGCTTCTAAAACTACCCTGATCGCGCCACCTGCTATTATTCCGCTTCCGGGTGGAGCGGGTTTGAGAAGAACTTTTGCAGCTGAAAACTTCTTTGATATAGAATAAGGTATTGTTGTTCCCTTAAGAGGTACTTCTATCATTTTTCGTTTTGCCTTCTCTATTGACTTTCTAATGGCAAGTGATACTTCGTTTGCTTTAGAAAGGCCAACTCCAACTTTTCCCTTTTTGTCTCCTACAACAACCAAAGCGGAAAATCTGATAGTATTTCCGCCTTTTGTTTTTTTTGAAATACGTTTGACTTCAACCACGCTTTCTTCAAATTCTGACAAAAAATTTTGAACCATCATCTTAGAATATCAACCCTCCCTTCCTTGCGCCTTCGGCTAAAGCCTTGACACGTCCGTGATATTTATATCCGTTTCTATCAAAGACAATTTTCTTAATTTTTTTTCTTAAAGCCTTTTTGGCAAGTAACTCACCGACAGTACTTGCGCGCTGAAGTTTAGTTTTTTTAGAATTTTTAAGTTCACCCTCATTGAATTCCAAATCGCTTGCAAAAACCAAAGTATTCCCCTTTTCATCATCAACTATTTGCGCATAAATGTGCTTGTTCGACCTAAAAACAGAAAGTCTAGGAACTTTACTAGTTCCATAAATTTTAGCTCTCACTTTCCTCTTAACTCTTAATCTTCTTCTATTTTTTTTATCCTGAAATATCCTTCTTACCATATTTAACAGCTTAAGAAACACCAACAGTCTTTGCCGCTTTTCCTGGCTTTCTTCTTATAATCTCATCTTTGTATCTTATTCCCTTGCCTTTGTACGGCTCAGGAGGTCTTACACTGCGAATGTTTGCAGCAATTTGACCGACCAATTCCTTATCTACTCCTTCTATACTTATTTCGTTTTTTTCAACCTTAAAACTTATACCCTGAGTAGCCTTAATTATCACAGGATGAGAGTATCCTACACTTAGTATTAAGTTATTTCCCGAAAGCTCGGCTTTATATCCGGTTCCTACCAATTCGACTTTCTTACTCCATCCTTCTGACACACCTTTAATCATACTAGAAATAATAGAGCGCATAGTCCCATACAAGCTTTTGGTCTTTTTATCATCACCTTCTAACAAAACCTTTAATCTGTTATCGCTCTTCTCCACAAAGATTCCCTCAGGTAAAGGTTTTTCTAAAGAACCTTTCGGTCCTGTCACCTTGATGTATTTCTGATTTATCTCAACTTCTACTTTTTCCGGAATATCTATAGGTTTTTTGCCAATTTTACTCATAGATAAATTCCTTCCTCCAACTTAAACAATCTCGGCAATAACTTCGCCGCCAAGCCTTCTTTTAATTGCTTCTTTAGAAGTCATTACACCCTTAGGTGTCGATATCAAAAAAATCGACGGTCCTTTTTTACTCTCTATCTCTTCCACTGACATATAAACTCTTAAGCCGGGTTTTGAAATTAAGCGAATGTCGTTTAATACCGGCTCTTTATGACTATATACTATGCTTAATTCAAGAACTTGCCCCTTATCAGAATCTATTTTTACGTATCCCTGTTTTTCCAAAACTTTAGCTATTTCCCTAACCAGCGAATAAGAAGCAACCTTTAGTACTTTTTTTCTGGCAAGACTAGCATTTTTTAACCTAATAAGAAAATCTCCCACATTGTAATTTGTGGTTTTAAACTCTTTAAACTTATTTAACTTAATTTTATTTTCTGATTTAACTTTCGGTTTGCCTTTTTTCATATTGAATTTACCAACTTGCTTTCCTTACACCTGGAATTTCTCCTTTTAAAGCAAGTTCTCTAAAACAAAGTCTACAAAGACCAAATTTTCTGATATAACCCCTTGCTCTTCCGCATAAAGGACACCTATTCCTATAACGAACCTTGTATTTTAACTTTTTACCTTCTCTTACTTCTTTTGCTTTTCTTGCCATATTATTTCTTCTCAAAAGGCATGCCTAATAACTCAAGCAACCTTTTGGATTTTACCTTATCCTTCGTATTTGTCACTATGGTAACTTCCAAACCTTTTTGATGACTACCGGTTTTTTGAACCTCTGGAAAAATCGTGTAATCTGCAAACCCTAAAGTATAGTTTGCATTTTTATCAAAATTTTTTTCAGAGACACCCTTAAAGTCTCTTAATCTAGTTAAAACTATAGAAAATAACTTGTCTAAAAATGAATACATTCTCTCCCCTCTCAAAGTTACTTTTAAACCTACCGGCATGCCTTTTCTTATGCCAAAGCTGGCTACAGATTTTCTAGCAGGTCTTACTTGTGGTGATTGACCGGCTATTAAAGAAAGATCTTTCCTTACATCTTCCAACAACTGCTTATTTCTGGCAGCCTCGCCAACCCCAACATTTAAAACCACTTTAACAACCCTAGGTGCCTGCATAACATTTTTAATACCAAATTCAGACAAAAGATTTAGCACAACCTTTGTTTTGTAAATTTCACTTAGTCTTCCCATTTTTTTTAAAAGAAATTAAGATTTCTTTGCAACCTTTTTAACAGTCGAATCAATCTCCTTTTTACATTTCTTGCAAACTCTTATCTTTTCACTATTCACAAGTTTAAAACCTACTCTTGTAACCTTGTCACATTTTGGACAAATAAGGGAAATTTTAGAAAAAGGAAGAGGTCTGGGTAATTCAAAAATCCCTCCCTTTCTTCCAAGCATTGGTTTAAGATGCTTTTTATAAATGTTTATTCCACCAACTACCGCGCTTGCCTCATTTGGAAGGATGCGGATAATTTCTCCCTCCCGGCCTTTATCTTTCCCTGATGTAACTTTAACTTTGTCTCCAACTTTAAATTTCAACATTTTAGACTACCTCCCTTGCAAGAGATGCAATCTTTGTATATCCTTTCTCTTTAACCTCACGAGCAACAGGACCAAGAATACGTGTTCCTCTCGGCAAACCCTGCGAATCTATTATTACAGCGGCATTATCATCAAACCTAATGTAAGTTCCGTCGCTTCTTCTTACTTCCTTTCTGGTTCTTACCAGCACTGCTTTTACCTTTTCCTTATCTTTAACAACGCCATTTGGATCTGCGCCATCAACAACACAACGCAAAACATCACCAACAGTTGCATACTTACCAATCTTAGGTGGCAAACCAATCACCTTTAACCTGTGTGCACCAGTATTATCCGCTAATTTTAATACAGTTCCTAATGAAATCATGTTTTATTCTTTCTTGCTTAAGTTCTTACTTTTATTTTTAACTATCTCAATAATTTTCCATTTCTTAGTCTTGCTAAATGCTCTGCTATCCACAAAGCGAACTGTTTGGCCAACTTCAACTCCAAATTCATCATGAACATGGTATTTTTTAACCCTTTTTATCTTCTTTTTATAAATAGGGTGACTAACCAATCTCTCTACCGCAACTGTTGCGGTCTTAGGCATTTTTTTACTTATTACAACTCCTTGAAACACTTTCATAATTACTTTTTCATTTCTGACTCAATAATTTGCTTTTCTTTAATCAGAGTTAATATTCTAGCTAGATCTCTTCTTAAATTTTTGACCTTTTTAACATTTTTTTCTCTTCCAGCCTTTATCTCAGACCAACTCCTTGCAATTTCTTTTCTTTTTTCCTCTTCTATTTTTATCAAATCCTTAATATCTTTTTTTCTTAATTCTTGAAAATCTCTTTTTTTCATAACTTATTTGTTTAAAGACTCTCGGGAAACAAACTTTGTTTTAAATGGCATCTTAGAAGCTACCTTGGCAAAAGTTTGTTTTGCCAGCTTCAAATCAATACCTGCTACCTCGTAAATTATTTTTCCTGGCGTAATCACAGCTACATATCTGTCCACTTCTCCCTTTCCACCACCCATCCTTTGTCCGGCACTGCGTGCTGTGACCGGCTTGTCGGGAAAAACCCTCACCCATAACTTTCCTCCCTTTTTCAAACTATGACTGATTGCACGCCTTCCAGCCTCCAAGGTCTTTGCCGACAACCATCCTCTTCCTAAAGCTTTAAGTCCGAATTCACCAAAAGCAAGGTTTGAACCCCTAACCGAGATTCCTTTCATCCTTCCCCTAAAACTTTTTCTAAATTTAGTTCTTTTTGGTTCTAACATATAAAGTAAAAGTTTATTCTGGCTTGGTGTGAATATATACCTTCACACCCACATATCCCTTTTTCAATAAAGCGGGTACATGCGCGTAATCTATATTTTCTCTCAATGTCTGAGAAGGAACAGAACCGATCTGGTATTTCTCAACTCTCGCTATTTCTGCACCAGCTATTCTTCCGGATAAAACAATTTTTACACCCAAAGCGCCTGCCTGCATAACCCTTTCCATAGCTCTATGGACAACTCTTTTATGGGGCAACCTTCTTTCCAATTCTGATGCTATCTTAGTTGCCACCAAATAAGCAGATAGTTCGGGATTTTTAACCTCATTTACCCTTAAATCTATTTTTAGCTGAGACTCAAGAGTTTTAACACTAACCCCCCTTAGACCACTGATAGTTTCAAGAATAGATTTTTTTATTTCTTCAAGTCCGCTACCACCTCTGCCTATAACAACTCCCGGCCTTGAAACAGTAAGTGTGACAACCATACTTTTAGGAAGCCTTTCAATCTCCACTTTGGTTATACCCGCAAGTTTTAATTTCTCAATTAAATACTTTCTTATTTTCACATCCTCTAAAAGAAGGGTTTTAAGTTTTTTTCCTTCGCTTAACCAACGCGAACTCCAGGGAAGAAAACTTCCCACCCTAAAACCTGTTGGATTAACCTTTTGTCCCATATCTTACTTACCTCCTACATTCCTTTTTACCTTTTTAACAGATTGTAGTTTTCTAATATTTTTATTCTCTTTAACTTTTTCTTTCTTATTATCGGTAGTTAAAACAATCCTAATATGACTCATCCTTCTCTTATAGGGTTTAACTCTACCTCTTGCGGCAAATTGCCACCTCTTAAGCCTTGGGCCTTCATTTATCTGAATATCTCTAAAAATTAAATCTTGAGTCTTTACACCCAGTTGGCTAGCGTTTGAAATAGCTTGCTTTATCACCTTAGACAAAAACTTTGAACCCCTTTTTCGAACAAAGGGAAGTTTGTCCAAAGCCTCTTGGGGAGTCAAGTCTTTGATTAAAAGGACTACCTCCCTCAGCTTCTTGGGTGAAATAAGCAAATTTTTTTGTACAGCTTTCACTTCCATATTTAAATTTTTAACTTTAAAAAATTAGGTCTTTTCAATTATTCTTTTAACCACCTGACCATGCCCGTGAAAAGTTCTTGTTGGTGCAAACTCCCCAAGCCTGTGACCAACCATGTCCTCGGTTATAAAAACATCTACAAAAATTCTTCCATTATGCACCTTGAAATATTTACCAACAAACTCTGGCGGTATTTGACTGGCTCTACTCCAAGTCTTAATTGGATTTTCTTTTGTGCCCAATCCCGCCCTAATCTTTTTTAAAAGGCGTTCATCTACAAAGGGACCTTTTTTTAAACTCCTTCCCATAAGCTTTAATGTTTACCTTTTCTTCTCGGCGAAACTATTAAATAATCTGAATACTTTTTTGGTCTGCGAGTTTTTCCAACAGCCTTCTTACCATAAACGGTTTTGGGAAAGGGAAGTCCTACCCCGCTTCTTCCCTCTCCGCCTCCATGAGGATGAGCGTTAGGATGCATAGCAACGCCTCTGACTGTCGGTCGAATTCCCATTTTCCTTTTTCTTCCTGCTTTACCCAACTTTAGATTCTTTGCCTCTAAATTACCAACCTGTCCTATAGTTGCCCATGCATCTGGCCTAAATTTCCTAATTTCACCAGAAGGAAGTTTTACCAAAACAAAATTTTCTTCTCTTCCTTGAATAATGGCAGCGACTCCAGCAGACCTTACCATCTGCCCCCCCAATCCTGGTTTAATCTCTATATTATGTATCTGGGTTCCTATTGGAATTTTATCAAGTGGAAGTGCGTTACCAACTTCAATTGGTGCATCTTCAGAGGCAATGACTTTATCATTTTCTTTCAAACCCAAGGGCGCTATTATATATCTTCTTTCTCCGTCCTCATAAAGTATTCTTGCAATCCTTGCATTCCTGTTAGGATCGTATTCTACCGACTCTACCACTGCCCAAACGCCTCTTTTGTCCCTTTTGAAATCTATTTCACGCAAAAACCTTTTTCTTCTGCCGCCTTTGTGCCGGACAGAAAGCCTGCCGCTTGAGTCTCTTCCGCTTTTTTTAGGTAAAATTGTAATTAAGTTTCTCATTATTTTTTCTCCTCAAATAAATCTATTTTTTCTCCTTGTTTTAATGTCACGATAGCCTTTTTCTTTGGAAGCTTACTAATTTTAGTTCCTCTCAAAGTTCTTTTTACTTCGCTTCCTATTTTAAGCGTACGAACATTAACAACATCCACACCAAACACATTTTTAATAGCTTCCTTAATCTTTGCTTTACTTAAATTTCTACCAACCAAAAAGCTATATTTGCCCTCTTTGGCTAACTTCATTGATTTTTCTGTAATAACAGGTATCAGTTTTATCATCTTTTTATGACTTCTTTAAATCTATCTTTTTTGAAATAGTTTCGGATCGTCTCTTTTTTTTTAAATTTTTGGAAGTTTTTTTGGATTTAGACAACTTTTTACTTTTTTCTCGCTTTATAAGAGGGGTGAGTTTTGGAAATTTTTCTAAGATATTTTTCTCAATAATCAAAACGCCGCCAAAAAATACATTGTAAGCATTAAGACTGCCTGGATAAACTATCTTGCAATTTTCAATATTTCTAAAGGCAAGTTCTAAGTTTAAATCCTTTGAAGAAGGCACTAAAGTAATCTTTTGAGGCTTTTTTTGCTTAAATTCTTTAGTGATTATTTTTTGCAAAAATTCTTGAGCATCTTTAGTTTTCTTTATTCCGGAAAGGCTTTTTACCAAAATTAATTTTTTCTGTTCTTTCTTAAGATAAAGCGCAATTTCTAACGCTTTTTTCCGCATTTTTTTAGTCAAGAGAAGTTTTCTCCTAAAACCTTTTGGTCCGTGGGCAACTCCTCCGCCCACAAAAATGGGTGCTTTTAAACTACCATGTCTGGCTCTACCAGTACCTTTTTGTCTATAAATTTTTGCGCCAGAACCGCTTACCTCAGCTCTACTCTTAACTTTAGAAATACCAGTGTGTAACCTATTCTCATACACTCGAATTGCCTGAGCTAATAATAAGCCTTCCTTGCCTGTAATTTTTTTAGGCAATTCACCAATTTCTTTCTTAATTTTATAGATTTCAGTCTCTGGCATATAGATTAACCTTTCTTATAAGCTTTGTTCTGGTAAAGATTTGTCAGAGTTTTCCTCTCTTTTCTGGCCTTGTTCAGAAATTTCTTCTTGTTGGACACTAGGAGAAACCGCTTTTTTCATAAGTTCTCCTAACCTTCCCTCGCCAATTTTCTTTATAACTATAAGTTCGCCGGGTTTACCTGGCACAGATCCCGAAACTGCTATCAAAGAATTCTCTTTATCAACCTCAACAACTGTTAAATTTTTAACGGTCACCCTTTTGTTTCCCATCCTGCCAGCCATTTTTTTCCCTTTCCAAACCCTACCTGGAGTTGTACCCTGGCCTATTGAACCAGGAGCACGTTCGCGGTCACTTTGACCATGAGTCCTAGGACCGCCTGAAAAACCCCATCTTTTAACCACGCCCGCAAATCCTTTTCCTTTTGAAGTACCGGTCAACCGTACCAAATCTCCTTCCTTAAAAATATCTTCTAACTTAACCACATCTCCAACTTTTAAATTAGGCTTATCATTAAGCCTGACTTCTCTCAAATACCTGGGAACAAGTCCGTTTTTGAGAACATTTTTCAAATGTCCAAGAAGTGGTTTTGAGGTAGTCTTAAGTTTTTTTTCAGCAAATCCTATCTGAACAGCAAAATAACCGTCTTTATCTCTAGTTTTAACTTGGGTGACCACGCAAGGTCCTACTTTAAGCCATGTGACAGGCACCCTTGTATCTCCGACAAAGGTATGACTCATCCTTTGCTTTAATCCCAAAAGGGTTTCTAACATATTGTTTAGACCAAAAAAAGGCGCCCAAGGCGCCTTAATTTCAGGCACTGCTTGGCTACCAAGTGGTTTATTTGTTACTAACCACCTCCACTAGTCAGAAATTATATCAAACTAATTTTAAATCCGCAATAAATTTTAAAAACACTTTTTTAAATTAAGTTTTTTTAGAGGCGCTTGTCTTCAGAAGCTGATAGTTTGCGAGGCTTTCTTAAATTCAAAAAAAATCTGGTGGGAGAATAAAAAGAGAGGGGATTATAACTGCAATTTCACCTTGTCTGTTTAATGTGTCTTTATCCAGAAAAGTATCATAAGGAACTATATTGCCCTTCTCATCATAATATCCCCTTATGTAAGGGCCTCCTTCGCTATTCTCAATGAGAAAATACATCGGCACCACCCTTCTTTCATCATCGTAAACCAAAAAACCTATCGCTATATCTTAACTTCTATTAAAAGGCTCTGCCAAACCAATTAACTCCCCCGTTGAATTTAACCAGTAAAATTTATTCTGATCGTATCTCAGCAAACATCCAACACTAACTTCAGAATCTCTAACTAAAGCCCTACAAGCTCCAAATTTTATCCGACATCTCACTGACATTTTCCCAACTTCTAAAGCATCCGAGAGATAGTTTTTAAATTCTTCTGAATCAAAGACAAATGAAGAGCATTCTGGAGTAAAGACTTTTAACCTTCCGTTTTCAAATGAATACTTTTTGACTAAAGGTTTTAAAAAAATGCCTCCTTTTTCACCCACTTCAGGCGTAAAATCATTTGCGTTTCCGAAATTAAAGGTGTCAGAAACCAAAATTTGGCCAGACAAGGAGGCAGCTAAAAAAGCTCTCAAAAAAAAGTTTCAGGCGTTCTTGGCATCTTAAATATTTCCTATAATATCAAATAGTTTTAAAAACTTAATTCAAAACTAGATAAATTTTTAATTTTGAAATTTTCGCATTTTTTTCGTAATATTAAATTATGAAAAAAGGTATAGCTGAACTAACTTTGGACTACGGAAAAGCTCCTAAATGGCTTTTTGAGAAAATGGTAAAACTTGCTAGGGAAATTTCAATTGTCCTTATTGAAGAATTTGGTCCTGATGAGTTTGTAAAAAGGCTGGCTGATCCTGTATGGTTTCAATCACTTGGTGTGGTACTTGCCTTTGATTGGAACGCATCCGGTTTAACCACGGTTTTAACCGCGTCTTTAAAGAAAGCACTTAACGGTTTAGAAAAAGACCTTGGTGTGTTTATCTGTGGAGGAAAGGGCAAAACAAGCAGAAAAACACCCGAGGAGATTAAGTTTTGGGGTAACTACCTAAATTTTCTTCAAAATAAAATTAATTCGCTTGTTTACAGTTCCAAGATGTCGGCTAAAGTGGATAATGCTTTGTTACAAGACGGTTATCAACTCTATCATCACAGCTTTTTCTTCACTAAAAATGGAGTTTGGACCGTTGTTCAACAAGGAAAAAATGTTAAAAATCAGACTGCTAGACGTTATCATTGGTATTCAGAAAATATTTCAGATTTTATTCAAGAACCTCATACGGGAATTATTTCTGAAATTTTAAAGCAAAACACTCTTGATTTAACTTCTTCAAAAAGTGCAAATAATAGAGAGGTTTCTTTAGAACTTGTTTCTGCCGGCTTCAAAAATTTAATCAAAGACATAAAAATAATAAGAAAGTACTCCTCCAAACTTTTAAAAGTCTTATCCTTTAAATACAAGGGTAGGGAGTACTCTTTAACAAAACTCAAAAATAAAGAATTTCACTATCATCAAGTTCTAGAAGAAAATTTTTGGCAAAGCAAATACTTAGAAAAAATTTTAATGAAATTAACCTCTGAGAAACCAAAAAGTTATGAGGAGATTTTATCTGTAAGGGGGGTAGGAGCAAAAACTATGCGCGCCCTTTCTCTTATTTCTGAGATTATCTATGGTGCTAATCCTTCATATAAAGATCCTGCGCGTTATTCATTCGCACACGGCGGAAAAGACTCAACCCCTTACCCTGTTGACACAAAAACTTACGATAAAACAATTGAAATTATGCAAGAAATAGTTAGGAGAGCCAAACTTCAAATAACCGAAAGAGACAAAATTCTCAAAAAACTAACAAACTCTTATTATAAAGTTAAACTTACATCTTAATTTCTATACTCACACCTGCTGGAAGATCAAGATTAGAAAGAGAATCAATTGTTCTTGCAGAAGGATCAATTATATCTATAAGCCTTTTATGGATTAAAACTTCGAAATGCTCCTGTGCATTTTTTACTCCTCTTGAAGTTGCAGGTATGACTGAAATAACCGTCTTTTCTGTAGGTAAAGGGACTGGTCCAATCACTTTTGCACCGCTTGCCATCACAGCATCGATTATCTTAATTACTGCTTCATCAACCACCCTGTGATCGTAACCTTTCAACTTTACTCTCAGCCTTCCTGAAGCTGACATGTCAGTCAAAGAGCTAAAAAAATAAAAATTAGGCTATAATTTTCGTTATCACTCCAGCCCCAACCGTATGTCCGCCCTCTCGTATCGCAAATCTTAATCCTTCCTCTATAGCAACAGACTGAATCAACTTAACCTTCATCTTAGCATTATCTCCAGGCATCACCATTTCAATACCCTCAGGCAGGGTAACCTCTCCGGTAACATCTGCTGTTCGGATATAAAACTGAGGTTTATATCCGGTAAAGAAGGGTGTGTGCCTTCCTCCTTCTTCCTTACTCAAGATATAAACTTCTGCCTCAAATTCAGTGTGGGGTGTAACACTGCCCGGCTTTGCTAAAACTTGACCTCTCTCAACTTCGTCTTTCTCAATTCCTCTCAAAAGTACACCAACATTATCTCCTGCTTGGGTCTCATCTAATGTCTTTCTAAACATCTCAATACCAGTTGCGACAGTTTTTCTTGTTTCCTTCAGTCCAACAATTTCAATCTCCTCATTAACTTTCAAAATACCCCTCTCAACCCTTCCTGTAACCACCGTTCCCCGACCTTTAATAGAAAAAACATCTTCAATAGGCATAAGGAACGGTTTATCGACTTCTCTTTTTGGCTCTGGAATGTACCCATCAACTGTCTTCATTAGCTCCAAAACCTGTTTTTCTGCTTCTGAGTCACCTTCCAAAGCTTTTAGTGCAGAAACTCTAACAATTGGAGTATCTTCTGGATACTGATATTTCTTGAGCAAATCTCTTATATCCGCCTCTACAAGTTCTATAATTTCAGGGTCATCTACTTGGTCAATTTTATTAAGAGCAACGACAATTGCAGGCACATTAACCTGTCTTGCCAAAATTATATGCTCTCTTGTCTGAGGCATTGGTCCATCAGGAGCCGAAACTACCAAAATTGCACCATCCATTTGAGCCGCTCCCGTAATCATGTTTTTGATGTAGTCCGCATGACCTGGAGCATCGATGTGTGCGTAATGGCGTTTATCTGTCTCGTATTCCACATGAGTTATATTAATAGTTACTCCCCTTTCTTTTTCCTCAGGTGCATTATCTATCTCATCAAACCTATAAGCTCTGTTCACACCGCCTGGAAAATTCTTTGCTAAAACTGAAGTAATAGCTGCCGTCAGTGTGGTTTTACCGTGGTCTACATGACCAATGGTACCAATGTTCACATGCGGCTTAGTCCTTTCAAATTTTTTTCTTGCTTCTGTAGCTGCCATGTCTTTTTTACAAATTTAAACCACGCTTAAGCGTGGAGTAAGTGTATTATATTAGACTAAATTTTAATATGTCAATAGTTAAAATTTAATGCCTGAAAATTCAAAATTTTCAAGTTCTGTGGAAAAGAACAGTCCCTCTTTGAGAAATTAAATTACTAGCAATATTAGCAGGAACTTCTTCATAATGACTTGGTTCCATATAAAACGACGCCCTTCCTTGAGATATGGATCTTAATTTTGTCGCATAGCCGGCTAATTCTGCTAAAGGTGTGAGTGCATAAATTAATGTCAAATTTCCTCTTTTCTCTGTACCTTGAATTTGAGCGCGTTTGCTTGAAAGATCTCCGATTATATCTCCCATAAACTCTTCAGGGGTAGTAACCTCAACCTTCATTATCGGCTCTAAAAGAACCATATCCGCTTTCTTTGCCGCCTCCTCCAAGGCTAACGAGCCTGCAATTTTGAATGCTATCTCGGAAGAATCAACCTCATGATAACTCCCATCATAAACAACTATCCTCATATCGGTCATTGGAAAGCCTGCTAAAATACCGTTTTCCATTTTTTCTCTAACTCCTTTCTCAATTGCTGGTATAAACTCTGCCGGTATTGCTCCGCCTTTAATTTCACTCTTCCATTCATAACCTTCGCCTCTGCCTAACGGTTCAATTCGCAGAAAGCAATGCCCATACTGGCCGCGGCCACCAGTTTGACGGATATACTTTCCTTCTCCTGTAGCCACTTTTTTTATAGTTTCTTTGTAAGCTACCTGAGGAGCCCCTGTTTTTGCTTCAACTCCAAATTCTCTGCGCATTCTATCAACCAGTATTTCCAGTTGAAGCTCGCCCATTCCCGAAATAATAGTTTGGCCGGTTTCCGGGTTTGTTTTAATCTTAAAAGTAGGATCCTCGTCGGATAATTTTTGGAGAGCAAAGCTCATTTTTTCCTGATCCGACTTTGTTGCGGGTTCAATAGCAAGAGAAATAACAGGCTCTGGAAAAGTTGGAGGTTCAAATACAATTGGATAGTTATAACTAGCTAATGTATCTCCGGTTGAAGTCTCTTTTATCCCAACAGCAGCAACTATTTCTCCGCAAAAAGCCTCTTCTATCAGTTCTCTTTGATCAGCATGAAGTAGCACCAATTTGCCAATCCTTTCCTCTTTCTTTTTGGTAAAATTATAAACTAACTCTGAAGCTTTTATATTTCCAGAGTAAATTCTTAAATAAACTAAACGGCCGACATGCGGGTCGGTTACTACCTTAAAAGCTAAAGCTGAAAAAGCAGCATCTATTTTAGGTTCGCGTGTTTCTTTCTCCATAGTTTGCGGGTTAATCCCTTCAACAGGCGGCAAATCGACAGGTGAAGGAAGATATTCAACAACCGCATTTAATAAAAGTTGAACCGTGACCATGCGGTTGTCTCCTCCTAAAATTGGAAAGAACTTTCCGGATATTACTCCGTTTCTAATGGCTCTTTTGAGCTCTAACTCAGTAGGTTCTTTTCCCTCTAAATATTTCTGCAGTGTACTATCGTCAAATTCAGAAACCTTTTCAATAAGCTCTTGTCTGTACTTTTTTGCTTCATCTAAAATGTCATAAGGAATCTCTTCCTCGGTAAGCTTATTGTCATCCAAGCCCTTGTAGGTATAAGCTTTCATCTTAATTAAATCCACCACTCCCCTTAACGAGTGTTCTAATCCTATTGGAATTTGAATAGGAGAAGCGTTTGCACCAAGTCTTTCCCTTATTGATTTAATACTTCCTTCAAAATCCGCGCCAATTAAATTCAGTTTATTTAAAGAACAAATTCTTGGAACATGGTAGCGGTCTGCTTGTCTCCAAACCGTCTCGGACTGACTTTCAACTCCGGTTCTTCCATCAAAGACCATAATCGCTCCATCCAAAACTCTAAGAGACCTTTCAACTTCTGCTGTAAAATCTATATGCCCGGGCGTGTCTATAATATTTATTCTGTAATGACCTTTCTCGCAAGGTGAGTTTTCTTCCTTCAAATCCCAAAATGTGGTGATAGCCGCCGAAACTATGGTAATTCCTCTTTCTCTTTCCTGTTCCATCCAGTCAGTAACCGTAGTACCTTCGTCAACACTTCCTAACTTATAAGTTTTTCCTGTTTCAAAAAGAATCCTTTCAGTAGTAGTAGTTTTTCCAGCATCAATGTGGGCAATAATTCCTATATTTCTTATCCTTTCCAAAGGAACAACACGGTCTTTTGTGACCGTCATTACCATAGCTCCTCTTTTTCTAACTTGCTGAGCCGCCATGAAACCTGCCTATTTACAAAATAAACCGCTTCCTTTTAGGGAAGCAGTAGTAAAAATTTTAGCAATCTTATATTCTCAAATCAATAACTAATAAATTTATAAAGTAAATTTATAAAATCTTCGCAACTTTAAACAAAAAGAGGTGAGTCCTTTTTGGTAAATATCACCACCTGAAATGAGCAAAGGCACGATTTGCTTCAGCTATTCTCTCGATTTCTTGACGTTTTTTAACAGCACCGCCTTCGCCTTTTGAAGCATCCAACAGTTCAGCCGCAAGTTTTTCTGAGAAGGTGTGATACTCAGAATTTGGCCTTGAACGGGCGGCAAAAACAATCCATCTTATTGCAAGAGATTCTTTTCGTCTTCCTTTTACAGGCATAGGAACCTGGTATGCGGCTCCGCCAACTCTTCTTGGTCTAACTTCCTGAGAAGGTTTAACATTTTCAAGCGCCTTTGAAAAAACTTTAATTGGGTCCTCCCCCTTTTCTTTAATTATTTCAAAAGCTTTATAAACTTGCCTTTGGGCAACACTCTTTTTACCGTCGCGCATCACTCTATTAATAAGCTTTGCAACAAGCCTATTATTGTAAACCGAATCTGGCTTTATTTTTCTTGGTTTTACTGGTCCTTTTCTAGGCATAATAAAAATACTAAGAATTAACTTTAAGATTGTTGGCTGGAAACAGCTTCAGCTGATTTTTGCTGAGACCTTGCTACACCACTCTCTTTTTTGGTTCCGTACCTGCTTCTTGAGGTTTTTCTACCAACAACTCCTGTTGTATCATATTTTCCACGCACAATAGTGTATTTTACTCCGGGTAAATCCTTGACTCTACCCCCTCGAACTAGCACAATGGAGTGCTCCGCAAGCTCGTGGCCTTCTCCCGGAATATAAGCTGTCACCTCCTGCTTATTTGAAAGCCTTACCCTTGCCACCTTTCTCAAGGCTGAATTTGGCTTCTTTGGGGTCATAGTCCTAACCTGAAGAACAACTCCTCGTTTGAAAGGAGCAGGAAATTCACTAAACCTTCTATCTTTTGCACTAAACCAACGTCTAAGGGCGGCTTTTTTAGTCTTCTTAACAATTTTCTTTCTACCTTTTTTAATAAGTTGCTCAATAGTAGGCATAACTAAAAAACAAATACAACTCCAAATTCCTAATTTTACAATAATTTAACTTTTATATCAAATGAAGTATAAGTTGAATACTTTTCCTAAAATACAACTTAATTTGGTTATTATTTTTTTAGTTTTTTGAATCCTGAAGTCAGAAAATAGGAAAAATAGAAGCGAGAGTACTTTAAATTCAAAAATCAAAATGCAAAATGTAATTTAAAATGTAAAAATTTATTTTTTGAATTTTGAAATTTGGATTTTGAAATTGTTTAGGATTTAGAAATTAGGATTTAGGATTTAGAATTTTTATTTCTTAACCATTAACCATCAATCATCAACTTAAGAGCTTAAAAGTTTAGAATAGAGTGTAAACTAAACATTCGCCGGCGCAAATTGATCTTGAATCTTGCCACTTTTATCCTCCTTAACTTCCAGAGAAATGGAGGCTCTTTCTGGAGTCACTGGAATAAGACGTCCAATAATTACATTTTCTTTGAGACCAAGCAATTTGTCCTCTTTTCCAAGAAGCGCTGAGTTGGTGAGAACTTCAGTAGTTTGCTGGAAAGATGCAGCAGAAAGCCATGATTCCGTAAAAAGCGCCCTCCTGGTAATACCCAAAATCACCTGCTGCGCGGTTGCTGGTTCTCCTCCTGCGGCTAATACTTTTTCATTCTCTTCCTCAAAGGTTGCTTTCTCAACAAGCTCTCCCGGCAAAAGAGGAGTATCTCCTGAAGTTACAATTCTTACCTCATCGCTCATTTTTCTAATGATTATTTCAAAATGCTTGTCATGAATTGGAATCCCCTGGCTTTCGTACACCTTTTGAATCTCGTTCAAAAGATACTCCTGGGCGCTTTTAAGTCCTTTAATTGAAAGAATTTCTCTAATATCCAAAGAACCAATAGCCAAAGGGGTGCCTGCTTCTATTATTTGACCATCTTCAACTGCCAATGGAATAGTTTTTGGAATTATATATTCTCTTTCCTCTTTTATTTTGGGAACTGTCGAAACAACGGTCACCTTCCACCCTTCTTCTACTTCTCCGATCCTCACTTTTCCTGGAATCTCAGATAGGGGAGCCATCACTTTTGGGGTTCTTGCCTCAATCAGTTCTTCAACACGAGGCAAACCTTTAGTCACATCAATACCCACAATTCCTGCCGCGTGTTTTGTTTTGAGTGTAAGCTGAGTTCCGGGTTCTCCAATTGACTGGGCGGCTATCACACCAACAGGTGTTCCTATCTCAACTAATGTTTTGTTTGAAAGATCCCAACCATAACATTTGACACAAACACCATACCTCGCTTTACAGGTTAAGGGTGAGTAGACAGAAACTTCTGTTAACCTTGCTTCCTCAATAAGTTGAGCCAATCTCTCGTCTATTAAATCTCCTTTTGCAACAATTACTTTCTCAAAGTTCTTATTTCTAACCTTAATATCCTGTGCTGCAAACCTTCCCATAATCCTCATCGCAAACGACTTTGGTCTAGGCTCTTTTCTAATAACAATTGACTCTTTAGTTCCACAATCATTTATTCTGACTATCACATCATGAGCAACATCTACCAAACGTCTTGTCAAATAACCTGCGTCTGCAGTTTTTAGGGCGGTATCTGTTAAACCCTTTCTGGAGCCCCTTGATGAGGTAACATATTCAAACACAGATAATCCTTCCCTAAAGTTTGATTTTATAGGAAGTTCAACTATCTTTCCCAAAGGGTCAACAATCAAACCTCTAATTGCGGCTAGCTGTTTTACCTGATCTCTGGAAGTTCTGCCAACCTTGGCGTCTATAACCAACCTTATGGGGTTAGAGGGGTCAAACAAAGCCCAGGTTTTATCAGTTAAAGTCTCTGTTACATCTATCCATATTTCTTCTGCTTTCCTTTTCTTTTCTTCAAGAGTAATCAAACCTAGAGAATAACTTTTTTCAATCTCAGAAACTTTTGATTCTACTTCTTTGAGTATTTTCTTCTTGTCTGGATGTATCTTAGCGTCAAAAATACCAAAAGAAACACCTGAAACAGTTCCAGCATAGAAGCCTAAATCCTTAATAGCATCAATCATCTCAACCACCTTTTCCCTGGGAACAACTAAATAAGCCTTGGTAAAAAGCTCTTTAATCTTAGAAGAAGTTATAGCCTCGTTTACAAATTCAAAATCCTCAGGCAATGCTTCGTTAAAAATTATTCTCCCTACAGTAGTTTCAACAATTTTACCATCCATCCTAACACTAATTTTCTGTCTTAATTCAACTTTACCAGTCTGATATGCTAAAATAGCCTCGGCACCGTCGGCAAAAATAGTCTTGCAGGGATTAATATTAACATCCTCGCTTGTCAGATAATAAATACCCAACGCCATCTCCTTACTTGAGGGAGTAGTTATCGGAGAACCATCAGCAGGTCTTAAAAGATTGTACATCGGAAGCATTAATTCCTTTGCCTCTTTAATCGCTTTCTTTGAAAGAGGAACATGAACAGCCATTTGGTCTCCGTCAAAATCTGCATTAAATCCGCTACAAACAGCTGGATGAATTCTTATTGCAGACCCTTCTATAAGAATTGGGTAAAAAGCTTGAATCCCTAGTTTGTGAAGGGTGGGTGCGCGATTTAATAAAACCGGGTGATCTCTAGTTATTTCCTCCAAAATATCAAAAACCTCAGGAGGTCTTCTTTCCAACATATTCTTAGCACTTTTAACATTCGGTGCAATTCCTCTCACTATCATTTCTCTTAAAACAAATGGTTTAAACATCTCCAATGCCATGTCTTTTGGCAAACCACACTGGTTAAGTTTGAGTTCCGGTCCCACAACTATTACCGAACGGCCTGAATAATCAACTCTTTTACCAAGAAGGTTTTGTCTAAATCTTCCCTGTTTACCACGGAGCATATCTGAAAGTGAACGTAAAGGTTGCCGAGTTCTACCTCTTCTGGTTGCTTTTCGCTGAGAAGCATCAATCAAAGAATCAACCGCTTCTTGCAACATTCTCTTTTCATTTCTCAAAATTATTTCAGGAGCGCCTAATTCCATTAAATGCTTCAGTCTGTTATTCCTATTTATAACCCTGCGATAAAGATCGTTTAAATCGCTTGTCGCAAAACGACCTCCTGAAAGCTGAACCATAGGTCTTAAATCAGGCGGAAGAACGGGAAGAACCCTCAATACCATCCAGGTTGGATTGATCTTTTCCCTTCTCATCCCATCGGTGACTTTGAGTCTTTTTGCCAGTTTTACATATCTACCACTGTCTCCTTTGACTTCTTCTAATTCTTGACGCAATTTAGCAACAAGTTCCTCGAGATTAATCTTTTCTAATGCAGAAAGTACTGCTTCAGCTCCCATTTTTGCTTCGAAGAAATCCGAGGCATCGTACCTTATTAATTCATCATATTCTTCTTCGGAAAGAATTGATAACGGCTTTAAATTCTTAACCAAGAAAATTAAATTCTCAAAAAGTTCACTAGTTTTTTCCAAAGTGGATTTTTCTTCCTCACCAAGAATTACTTCCTTTTTCTTTAGTTCTAGCTCAATTTCAGAAACAGCAAGCTGCACTTGCTCCTTGTCTTTGATTCTTTTAAGAATTTTTCGTTTATCATCTTCAAACTTTTTACTCAAATCTTTTCTTTTTTCTTCAAAATTTTCCTTAATCTCTTTTATTCTTTGTGTGCTTGCTTCCTCCAACTTCTTAATAGCATCCTTTCTCTTCTTCTCGTCAACAGACAAAACAAGGTGTCTAGCAAAATATATAACCTGCTCAATCGCTCTGGGAGCAACATCTAAAAGAAGTGAAATCTTAGAGGGAGCTCCTTTAAAAAACCAGACATGAACAACAGGAGATGCCAAATTAATGTGTCCCATCCTTTCCCGTCGGACTCTACTTTGTGTCACCTCAACCCCGCATTTATCACAAATTACACCCTTATATCGAATTCTTTTATACTTTCCGCAATAACATTCCCAGTCTTTTGTCGGACCAAAGATTCTCTCATCAAAAAGGCCATCCTTCTCAGGCTTAAGAGTCCTATAGTTAATTGTTTCAGGTTTTGTGACCTCACCGCGTGACCAACGCCTGATATCTTCAGGGGAGGCAAGTTTTATTATCAGGCTTCTAAAATCTGTCAAATCTTTTAATCCTGCTAAAGGTTCCATATTTTTTTTACTTTTACTTAATAAGTAGTTGTCTCTTCTACTTCCATTGGACTTTTATCTTTCAAGAGTTCATCAGTGGCTACAACTTCAGCTCCCAACTCTTTAGCGAATTCTTCTCCTGCAACTTTTTCAAACGACTCTTCCTCGGTTGAATAAATACCGCCTCTAGCTTCTATAGATAAAGCTAAAGAATTTAATTCTCTTACTAAAACCTTAAAACTTTCGGGAACAGTTGACTCAGGAATATCGATACCCTTAACTATTGCCTCAAATGCTTTTGCCCTACCAACAACATCGTCTGATTTTATGGTTAGCATCTCCTGCAACGTATATGCGGCTCTGTATGCTTCTAAAGCCCAAACTTCCATTTCTCCAAGTCTTTGTCCTCCCATCTGAGCCTTACCTCCAAGAGGCTGCTGGGTGACTAACGAATAAGGACCGGTAGATCTAGCATGAGCTTTATCCTCAACCATATGCTTTAGTTTCAAAATATAACCAACTCCGACTACCGATTCCTCTTTAAAAGGCTCCCCGGTTCTACCATCAAAAAGTCTTGTTTTACCGTTAACAGGAAGTCCTGCCTCTTTAAGTTTTTGCAAAATAGTATCTTCAGGAATACTACTAAAGACGGGGACAGCGCATTTAACTCCTAATTTAGACAAAGCCAAACCAAGATGCGCCTCAAGAAGCTGACCTAAATTCATTCTTGCTAAAACACTTAGAGGTGAAATTATAATGTCAATAGGTGTTCCGTCAGCAAGATAAGGCATATCGGAAACAGGCATTATTTTTGCAATTACACCTTTATTCCCATGTCGACCGGCAACCTTATCACCAACAGTAATCTTTCTCATTTGTGCGACCCTAACTATTATTCTTTTAATAACTCCTGGTCCAAGTTCATCTCCTTTTTCCCTATCCAAAATCTGAACATCCACAACAATGCCTCTTTCGCCGTGTGGAACTCGTAAAGAAGTATCCCTTACCTCTTTTGCTTTTTCTCCAAAAATTGCTCTCAAAAGCCTCTCTTCAGGAGTAAGTTCAGTTTCTCCTTTGGGAGCAATCTTTCCCACCAAGATATCATTAGGTCCTACTTCAGCACCGATTACCACTATTCCATCTTCAGCAAGGTTTGCCAAATCTGATTCAGAAACATTTGGAATATCACGAGTAAGCTCCTCTGGTCCTAATCTCGTGTCTACCAAATCCGCCTCATACTCCTCAATATGAATAGAAGTAAGAAGATCTTCTTTCACAAGTCTGTCTGAAATTAAAATTGCATCCTCAAATCCATAACCTTCAAACGACACGTAGGCTATTAGTAAATTTCTACCCAAAGCTAGTTCTCCATTTTCTATTGCGGGACCGTCAGCCAACACATCATTAGCCTTTACCCTTTGATCGACTGAAACTACTACTTTTTGGTTATAACATGTAGAGTTTGATGTTCTTCTAAATTTTGCCAGATAATAAACTTCTTTAGTTCCGCCATCTATTATCTCAAATTCCTCTGACTTTTTTTGTTTATCAATTTCCTCTTTAGTTAACTTCTTGTCAAGCTTGACAACAACTTTTTCACTATCTGCAAAAATTACCTTCCCGTCGTGGCGGGCTCTAATAAATCTTCCCATTGCGCTGGCTACTTCAGATTCCATACCTGTTCCCACAATGGGAGATTCTGGAAAAACAAGGGGGACCGCCTGACACTGCATATTTGCTCCCATAAGAGCCCTATTACCCTCATCATGGGAAAGAAAAGGAATTAAAGAAGTTGATGCTCCCACCACCTGCCGTGGAGTAATGTCTACTAAATCCAAAAGCTCAACCGGTCCCTCAGTCACTGTACCTTTATATCTGAAGGCAACCCTTTTGTCCAATATATTTCCCCAAGCGTCAGTTGAAATATTGGAGTGCGAAATATGATAATCCTCTTCATCATCCGCGGTAAGGTAAATAATCTCATCTGTAATCTTTACCTTGTTTTTTTTTCCATCCTTAATTTTCACAACCTTTCTATAAGGGGTTTCTATAAAACCGTATTCGTTGATTCTAGCATATAAAGTAAGAAAGGTAACTAAACCAATATTAGGTCCCTCGGGTGTTCTAACTGGATCGATCCTTCCATATTGAGATGAATTTACATCACGGATTGAAAATGAAGCTCTTTCTCTGCTTATTCCTCCCTGTCCCAACACAGAAACCTTTCTGAGATTGTCAATTTCTGAAAGAGGATTGGTATCATCAATTATTTGAGATAATTGACTTAAACGGAAAAACTCATTCAGCGAGGCGATCAAAGGTCGAGCATTGATTAGATTTGCCGGTAAAACCCTGTCTTCTGTAGAAGTAAGACTCATCTTTTCTTTAATTGAACGCTCAAGTCTCAAAAGGCCAACCCTAAAAGCGTTTGTAGCAACCAGTTCTCCAACTCTCCTTAAACGTCTATTAGCCAAGTGATCGATATCATCTACCTTTCCTTCCCCATTCTGAAGCCTAATTAGATAACTTATTGTTTCTACAAAATCAGCGCGAGTAAGGACTCGATATTCTTTTGTGTTTGGAAGATTTATTCCCAAACGCTTATTAATCTTAAATCTGCCAACTTTACCAAGGTCGTAGTGACGATGGTCAAAGAAAAGATTGTTGAAAAAATTTTGAGCGTTTTCCAAAATAGCTGGTTCTCCCGGACGCATCTTCCTATAGATTTCAATAATTGCTTCTTCTTGAGTTTTGGTTGGGTCTTTTGCGATTGTAGACTCTATGTATTTGTGATTTTTGTCTTTATCAAAATTTGCAAATGTTTTCAAAAGCTCCTCGTCATCCTTAACTCCAAGTGCCCTTAATAAAACAGTTGCAACAACCTTCCTTCTTCTGTCTATTCGCGCTGAAATAACATCGTTTCTGTCCACTTCAAACTCAAGCCATGAACCCCTCAGAGGCCTAATTTCAGACATGTAAAGCATGCGTCCGCTTGGAGTATCAATGTCTCCTGAAAAGTAAACTCCAGGGCTTCTAACTAGCTGATTAATAACTACCCTTTCTACCCCACTTACGATGAAAGTGCCTCGAGGTGTCATCTGGGGAATATCACCCAAAAATACTTCCTGCACCTCTTGTCGGCCTGTTTTTTTATTTATAAGTGTTGCTGTAATTTTTAAAGGAATTGAATAAGTCAAACCCTTTTCCGCTGCAATTCGCGGAGTTATTTTAGGTTCTCCCAATTCAGGCTTCTCAAGAATAAGCTGCCAGTTTCTTCCTGTAAAATCATCAATTGGGCTAATCTCAGAAATTTCTTCACTAATTCCCTCTTTCAAAAACCAATCCCAAGACTCTTTTTGAACTAAAGATAAATTTAGCTTGGGAAGATTTTTTTCTTCCTTGATGAAGAAAATTCTGTTATTGGCCATTTGTTAGTCTTTAATTATTAACACTTAATAATTTTTACTTTTTGAAAGTGAAAAAGCCCAGATACTATTCTGGGTCATAAAAACCTGACGTACATTGTACGTTTATGTTGGATTATAGCTTATAAATTAAACTTGTCAATAGTTTTAAAAAAATAGAGAAATTCACTCTCGCAAATACTCTCTTACATTTTGGTTGTGCTCTTTTAGATCTCTAGCATAGTGTATTTTGCCCTGACTATCATGTAAGTAATAAAGGTATTCTGAATCTTTAGGGTGAATAACTGCTTCTAAAGAAGAAAGGCCTGGGTTAGCGATAGGAGAAGGTGGTAATCCTTTGTATTTGTAAGTATTATAGGGAGAATCTATAGTTAGATCTTTATTTGTAATAACCGGCCACCAATTATTACAATTTGTCCGCCCTTGACACCTTAAATCTGCTAATAAATATTGTATTGTTGCGTCTACTTGAAGAGGCATGCCAATTTTTAACCTCTTAAGAAGAATTCCGGCAACAATTGGTCTTTCTTCTTCGCTTTTAGTCTCCCTTTCAATAATTGATGCAAGAATCACAATTTCTTTTAGAGAAAGTTCAGATTTATTGATATCATTTTCAAATACCTTAATTTTATTGTTAAAGGTGTTTAATAAAGTCTGGACAACTAACTTTGCACTTGATTCTCTTGGAAATAGATAAGTATCGGGAAAGAGAAATCCTTCTTTATCTTTTGTTAACACTAAAAATTCTTCTTTGAAACTGTCGGGCTCTTCATTTTTTAGACTAAAGATTATGCGTTCAACAACCTCTTCCTTTCTTAAGCCCTCAGGAATAGTAACCCAAAGATCTTTCGGACCTTTAAGAAGTGCCTCCACTATTTCGGTTAACGACATACTGGGAGAAAGAATATATCTTCCTGCTTTGATTTCACTTTCCCTGCCATTTAATTGAACATAGATTTTAAAGGCAAGGGGACTTTTTATTAATCCTTTTTCAAAAAGACTCTCGGCTATCTGGGAAGCGTTTTTTCCTTTAACAACCAGAAAGTCTGAGGGTTTACTTTGACTAGAAAGGGGTTTGGAATTTTCTCTCCACCACCAAGTCGCTAAGGTCAAGCTAAAAAGAAAGACGCTTAGGACTAAAATTAGAAAATGCTTCATCTTGGGAGAAATTAATCTCTTCTTTTTAAATTAAACTTCTTCAAGAAGAGCTCTTCGATAAGTATTGGTCTTGGGATTGTAAATATAGATCCGTCCGCAAGTGTGTGTAACCTTAAAGGTTCCGTCTTTTCTTTTTTCTCTTTTTGCTTCAGATAAAGGCTGACCATCGGCAACACACCTGCCTTGAGAAAGCAGCCAGGCTTGTATCGGAGCAATAACGTTTTTCAACACAATAGTATTATTTATAAAGTTATTATAAAGTATAACATAAAAATTTAAAAATCTTATTTTCTCAATGAATCTAAATACGACTGTAAAATTAGGGCAGCTGAATAAGCATCTTCCATCTTATTTCTCTTTTTCCTTTTTATGCCCAACTTAATTGAAATCTCCCGTGCCTCCAATGTAGTTAAGGACTCGTCCTGAAAAGCAACAGGAATTTTAACTTCCTTTTCAAGTTTTATTCCAAAGTCTTTGGTGTCTCTTGCCATTTTCCCTTCAGAAATACCAATGACAATTAGCGAGGGTTTATACTCGTGTATAAAATCTTTTACCTTTTTCATTCCTTCTCTCAGATCTCTAAAAGAAATTACCTTTAACGGCTCTGCTAAGTTGGACTTACTATCCGCAATAGAAAATCCGATCTTTCTTTTTCCAAAGTCAATTCCTAAAATCTGCATAAGCACTCGGTGTAGAGATTAAACGCGCTCTCACTATCAACCTTTTTGGTTTTCTGGGGTCACCTGGAGGACTACAGGTTACTAAAGTTATAAAACTATCGCTTGAAGTCTGTTCTAAAATCTGTAAATCCTTCGGCAATATCTCAAAAATATTCTCAACCTTATACTTGTAAGAGATGCCTTCTATATCAACTTGAATAATATCATTTTTATCTAGTTTGTATAGAGTTGAAAAGATAGATAGATAATTTTTGGGATTAAAAAAAATAGGCAAAACCGAGTGTCCAAATATAACGGAGTTGCCTAATTTACCAGGTAAGGCTGTTCCAGGGTAATGTATAAGGTTTTGAGAAAGATCCTCTCCTCCAACTTTAACAATTGCATTTTCAATCTTTAATTTTGGAATTGATATTGAATAGTAGCTTGGTAAATCTGAAGTAAATTTCTCTTTATCTAACCCTTCAAACCAATTGCTCGCCTTAGTATAGTCTTTACCAATAAAATCTAAATCTGAAATTTCGCTTTCCGCCAAAGGACTTAAAAAAACAGGGTATTTTCTTGATAACTCCCACTTGTAGGAAATGAGAGGATATAAGGTTGAAAAAAGTATTACAAGCCCAGACATTCCCATTATCAGGGAACAAATTTTAAATACAGTTTCTTTAAACATAAAAAACTATCTTTCTGCAACAAGCTCAATTTCTATATTCTCTGCAACATGAGGTAAAGTTTTAAGACGGCCGCTAAAAACCGGTTTAATCTTGTAATCTGCTCTTAAAAAACCCGGAATTTCTCTTTCCAAAATTTCTTTAGAAACCTCTATATAATTTCCTTTAATCCTTTCTTTCAAATCTTTTGTATTGACAAACGGAAGCAAATTTGCGGATATAGAAACGGTGAAATCATAAACGCCATCCTTTGAACCAATCAAATCGAAATCAAAATTCATATCCTTCTTATCCAAAAAAAAATTTTCAGTCACTTTTTCCGATAATTTTTGACTAACAACCTCCAGAAACTTAACTTTGTTAATAACTATTCCTTTGACGGAAAGTTCTAGAGAAAGCTTAAGATTTTCTGCTTCATCGCCCACTTTACTGCTAAATTCCTCTTTTGAAATCGACTGTTCGGTGGAGTCTTTTATAAATATTTTATCGGATTCTAAGTTTTGAGAAAGTTGTTGAATAGCTTTTTCTAAAAGTTCTTTTTCGAGATTTTCTCTTAACTCTTTTTGATCCTCATCAGAAACAGCTTTCAACTCTTTGCTGTATCCCCCGCTAAAGGGACTTTCATTTTTAGCTTCGATATCGCTAGTTGAGTAATTGCCAACACTAAACCGACTTCCTGAAGCAAGATTGTATTGCGAACCAATATCACTGGCCGTGACTGAAACATTTGCAGTACCGGGAGTCCCAGCACTTCCACTTGCAATAGTTACCTCATCATCCAAAACAAAATCCAAACCTGCCGGTCCGTGAATCAGCGTTCCCTTGGGAATCGTAATCTCGCTTCCCACTCTATATAAAGTTACACTACCTTTTGACTTCTCTCCTACTATTTTCACCCCGGTTGTCTCTTTACTACTTTCTCCTGCAACTTGAGTTTCAACTATTTCACCTGAAACCAAAGAATTATCCACATCAAAGAAGTCTTTTTCTTTATTGGTGTCTACTTTTACACTTACTTCATCCTCAAGAATTTTAGGAGAAACATAAACTGTTATTTCCGCTTTAGGATAAAACCACCAAAACAAAAATCCCAATAGAAAAACAGCGATTAAGATAAAAGCTGCCAAGTATATCGGCCTCAAGGCACTGCCTCCCAACTTTGGTATACCTTTGACGAAATCAAAAAATTTCGTTAAATAACTACCCAAATTAAAAATCTTTAAAGCCTTTGAGGTTTGGGGAGTAAAAGAGGTCGGAGTTTCAAATTCTAAAGATTTAAAGTGGCTTTCTTCAGTTTGAGCCTCCTCTAATCCTTTTTCAGGAACCTCTTCCTGCATTTGTGCTATATCCTTTTCAACCACAAAACCTGTATCCTTGGAAGGTAAGTTCTCTTTTTCCAAACTCTCTTTTTCTAGTTGTTCCTCCAGATTTAAGGAGAGAGGCTCTCTAACTTCTTTCTCTTCTACAAGAATAGAATTTACTTGAGCTATTTCTGAAGCTCCGCCCAAGGAGACTGCATAAATTTTTCTTTTAGCATCTATTATTTCTATTTTGGGTGGATGAAGAAACTTCAACTCCTGGTTATCCTCCCAATTCACCTTAAGAAGTATCTGCTGGGCTTCTTCTAAGTCTTTCTCTCTTGCATTATAGAGCACGAATCTAGAAGGAAAGCCGGTTTTAGCCTCAGAAAATCGAGAAAGACCCTCAACAACATCATCAACCAAAGAAACGCTTCTTGCTACTTGTGTTGTACCTGTTAAGTTTCCGAATTTAAAAACCGATACTTCAATTTTCTCCTTATATATTCCTATTGTAACTGCTGAAAGAGGACTTCCTTCCTCAATTTTAATAAAGTGTGCAATTGCTTCGGGCAAAACCACAAAGCCAATTGGTTTTAAAGACAACTCTGAACACAAGTCTTTAATCTTCTCAAGAAATTCTTCTTTTATCTGACTGCCACTTATCCATGATGAGGGCAACCCAAAAACAGTCTCCGAAGGTTCTGGTATTTCCCCTGAAACTACTTGAATAGCTGTTGAAAGAGCAGAATCAGAAGCTGAAATTAGCTCTTCATCAAGTTCCCAAGCAAAGGGTGAGGTGGAAACAATTATTTTGGCTTGATCGTCTCTAATTGACCAAATTCCTGCAGAGACCCATCCATCTTCTATAACTAAAGACCAATAATAATTTTCCTTATCCGCCGAATCATCTTTTTTAATAAATTTCTTTATGTCCATTATTAAAAATCAATTTTCTAAAACTAAATAAAGCCTAATAATATCAATTCCAATTTTCTCTTGTTTTTTAATTCTAACATGACCAATTTCTTTTGTATGCGAAACATGAGGACCTCCGCAAAATTCTTTGCTAAAAGCTTCTTCCAGCGAATTTCCAACATAATAAACTTTCACTGTATCAGAGTATTTTTCATTAAAAGCATGAACAGCTCCTGTTTTCTCCGCTTCGGATTTCGACATAATTTTGAAATTTACTGGTAAATCTTTTTCTATTATTTCATTTATCATGTTTTCAATTTTTAAAATTTCTTTCGCGGTTAATTTGCTAGTGTGTAAAAAATCAAACCTACTTCGCTCTCTAGTTATGTTTTGGCCTTTTTGAACAATGTGATTCCCTAAAACCTTGCGTAAAGAAGCTAATAAAAGATGGGTTGCCGTGTGAAGTTTAACAACCTGGTGTGAATAATCTGCCAACCCTCCTTTAAAGATACCTGCAGAGGTAGTTCGTGATAGCTCCTTATGTTTTTCAAACTCTTTTTCAAATTCTTCTTTTTGCTTGTTAGAAAGTCTTTTTCCATATTTCTCAAGAATTTCCACTGTTAATTCAAACGGAATTCCGTTTGTTTGATATAAATCAAAAACAAAACTACCACTTACTTGAACGTTATTCTCAATCGCTTTTTTAAGTTTCTTTATTCCCAGCTCAAGAGTGTCTGCGAATTTATCAGCTTCTTTGTTAATAACAGAAGATATTTCACTTCCTCTTTTAAATTCGAATGGATAATCGAACTTACTTTGATCATCTAAATAAGGCAAGGCTTTTGCCTTAGTAAAATCTTTACTCAAAAGATATGAGTGAAAAACAGCTCTTCTTATAAGCTTTCTTAAAACATAACCGTGAGCTTTGTTTGACGGCAAAATACCACTCGAGATTAAAACTGAGGAGGCCCTCATGTGATCCGCAATAATTCTTATACTTCTGTCTTTCTCAGGATTTTGTCCGTAGCTCTCAGGCAAATTAAATCTTTTCTCTATTTCGGATATTATCCCTGAAAAAAGATCTATCCTGAAAATATCAGGATTATCATTAACACAAGCTGTAATTCTTTCCAATCCGCCACCGAAATCAACATTTCTTTGGGGTAGTTCTTCCAAAACTCCTTCCTTTACTTTCTTATATTGGATAAAAACCGAGTTTCCGATTTCAGAAAACCTCCCACAATCACAGTTTGGGTGACAAACTTGATCTCTAAACACTGAGTTTTCGTGAAGTTTTAAATCCTCGCCAAAATCGTAAAAAACTTCTGAATCTGGTCCTCCTATTTCGCCAATTGGCATTTGATCAGGTGTTCCAAAACGAGACCACCAGTTTTTTTCAACACTGTAAAAATAAATTCTTTTTTCAGGAATTCCCAAACTTTTCCAAATTCCGGCAGACTCCTCATCTTTAGGAATTTGTTTATTTCCTTCGAATACACTTACCCATAATCTTTTAGGCTCCAACCCCAACTCCTTAGTCAAAAACTCATAAAACCATGCAAGCTGTTCTTTTTTAAAATAATCGCCAAGGCTCCAGTTTCCAAGCATTTCAAAAAAGGTCGTATGTCTGATATCGCCTACCTCATCTATATCTTGTAAACGCAGTGACGGCTGTGAATTAACCAACCTTTTACCTTTTGGGTGAAACTTTCCCATTAAATAGGGAACAAGAGGTTGCATTCCTGATGATGTAAACAAAGTGGTGGGATCATCCTCTAGAACCAGGGAAGCCGGCGAAATCTGTTTATGATTTCTGGGAGAAGATTTAAAAAATTTAATGTATTTTTCTCTAACTTCGCTTGCTTTCATACCAAGTCAAATTAATTATACCCTTGGCTAAAGCTTAAAATCTAGACAATCTCTCCTCCCACACCAAGGGTGGTTTATATTGGACACATCAGGGTATTAATTGATCCTTAAAAATTATAATTTTAAAGATTCACTCAAAAGTGAAGCTTTTAAGCATGTGGAGTCTTCTTTGATAATCAATTTGATTTTCAACAAATTTAAGATAGTTCTTCCTGGAACCAGCTAATTTAATCAAAAAAGAAGTATTAATCAGGTCACCTTTTTTCTTACTTGCATAATATCTATAGGAGCTTCTTAAATCATAAGGTAAATTTTCTATTTTAGTAAGATAGGATGTAACTGGATTGAGATGAATGTAGCGTGAAACATGTAAAAAAATCTCATCTCTATCTATTCTTTTTGCTTTGAATGGATTTATAAATAAGCTTCCTCTATTATTTTTTTTGAGATTAAAATATTTAGCAAAAGCATTCTGAAAATTAGAAGCAAAAATTTTTATCCCTTCGTCATCAAGTTGCTTTAAAAGTATATGGTAATGATCCGGCATAAAAGCGAAAGCAAAAATTTCAACCAAAGGATTTTGTTTGACAATTTTTAAATACTCCTTTTTACGGGTTCTTGAAAGTAAAAGGTATTTGGAAAACTTAAGTGACTGCTTAAACTGATAGTAATATATTAGTTCCAAAGCACGTTTTAAATCCCTGTTATTAGTAAATAATTCCTGATTCCAACTTGATCTATTACAAACATGATAAATTTCCCCATTTATCAATAATTCAAATCTTCTAGGCATACACCAATAAATTTAGCAAATAAAATCCTGAGGTGTTAAGGGAAACCCACACCAAGTGTGGGAGAAGTACATCAGAGTACAAGTAAAAGTAAAGGGCGGTTTTGGGGTGTTTAAGAAACTTTATTAGAATCCTCTTCTAAGGATTTCTTCACTTTTTCCTTCCTTCCAAAGATTTCAAAAATACCTGTAAGTTTTTCCGGGCTGATAAGTCCGCCGCCTAAAAGAGCATCTTCCAAGAGAGTATTTAATCTCTTAAGTGCCTTTCTTAGATCCAAAATTATTAAAATCACCTGTATACCTACTACAATAAGAAGTAGTGTTAAAGAAACGATTACTACTACCAATAGTTTTTGTATCCCTTCCATCTTAAATAAAAGGTTTAAATTTAAAAAAACATTAAGCTATTACTTTTTTTAAATCTAGCAAATCTAAATCTTTACAACAATTTTATGTCGCACAACCCTTTCCTTTCCATATCTAGACTTTGCAACAACAACCACTTCTTGAGTATCTTTAAAAATTTCCAATTCTGTCTCAAAACTTCCATCCTCCTTAACTATTACAGGTTGATTATTTACAACTACAGTTGCTTCAGGATCAGTCCTTCCTCTTACTTTTAACGGAGTTTCTTCAACGACTTCTCCCTCCGAAGGTTTCTCTAGTAAAAGACTCGGAGGTCTTATGAAATTTAAATACTGGCTCAAAAGATAGCCTATTACAAAAAAAATTATGACTACTATCCCTAAAAAAAATGTTAATCTTGGCGTCCAAACAAATTTTTCCGATATTTCCTCTTTTTTTGGATTTATTTTCAAATCTCTAGGTATATAATCCCTCCTTAAAAGTGCAAGAAGATGGTCTTCGCTAAGCTTAAGTGGTTCAGCAATATTTTTTACAAAACCCAAAATAACAGGATATTCAGGTAGTCTTTCCCAATCTTCCTTTTCAATCGCGTCAATAAATTCCCTTTTAATTTTAGTTATTTTCTCCAGACTTTCTTTTGAGATTTTTCTTTTGATACGCGCCTCTTTTACTACTTTGCCTATTGTCTTCATGTTTACTTAAAACTGAAATGGCAACGGTGATTTTAAAAAAAGGTGGCCAGAAATTACAAAGTTACTTAACTTAATCCTTATTTAGCTTTCTTGCAAATTCTGACCAAAAATCTCATCAGGACTTTTAATTAAAACATCCCTTGCTTTTGAATCTTTGGGTGGACCAACAACGCCAGCTGCCTCAAGCTGATCAAGAATTCTTGCGGCTCGAGAATAACCAATTGAAAGTTTTCTTTGCAAAAGTGTCGCTGAGGCTTTATCGTATTGACAAACTACTTCTACGGCTTTTGTAAACAGAATGTCTAATTTCTCGTCAAGACCTGAGACACTTAAAGTTGGCTCACCGGGTTTTCTCGCTGTCAGAACTCCCTCTTCATAATCGGGAGAAAAACCTTGATTTTTAATAAATGAAACCAAATTGTTTATATCCTTATCTGATACATATGCGCCTTGAATTCTTATTGGTTTGGCAGCGTCAGGTGGAAGATAAAGCATATCCCCCCTTCCCAAAAGCTTTTCAGCTCCCTGAGTATCAAGAATAACTCTTGAGTCAACTTGTGAGGCAACCGCGAAAGCAATCCTGCAAGGTATATTTGCTTTTATCAGTCCGGTAATTACATCAACTGAAGGTCTTTGAGTGGATAAAACCATATGTATTCCCACAGCTCTACTCATTTGAGCAATTCTTGTTATTGAATCTTCTACCTCGGCTGGAGAAAAAAGCATTATATCCGCCAACTCATCAATGATAAGAACAATATAAGGAAGTGCCTGAAAACCACTCATCTCATTATACCCTTCTATATTCCTCACACCTGCTTGGGCAAATAGTTTGTAGCGTCTATCCATTTCCTCTTGTATCCAATGAAGAGCAGAAACTACATTCTTGGGATCAATTATTACCTGAGACAATAAGTGAGGAATGTCATTATAACCAATAAGTTCAACCCTTTTAGGATCAACTAGAATAAACTTTACCTCGCTTGGAGAAGCCCGAAAAAGGATGGAACAAAGAAATGTGTTTATACATACGCTTTTTCCTGAACCTGTTTGCCCTGCTATTAAAATATGAGGCATACGCGAAAGGTCTGCTACCACGGCTTTTCCGGAAACATCAAGACCCAAAGCTACAGCAAGTTTACTGGGATGATTTTTCATCAATTCTTCCTTAAGCATTGTTTTTAAAGAAACAAATTCAGGAGTACGATTTGGTAACTCTATACCAACAAGCGAGCGACCGGGAATTGGAGCCTCAATTCTTATAGTGCCTGTAGGTGCTGCTAATGCAAGAGCAAGGTCTCGTTCAAGAGCTGTAATTTTCGAAAGCTTTGTACCCAATGCAACATCTAAAGCATACTGGGTCACAGCAGGACCTAAATTCACCTCTACCACTCTTGCTGTTATTCCAAAACTCTCTAAAGTTTGCTCAATAGTAGCCGCATTTTCTTTAATATCGCCTCTGTCAGCCTTGCCCATATCTGTGTCTGAGAGCAAATCAAAAGGCGGATATCTCCAGATTTTGTTTTCTCCTGGAACATTACTGACAACTTTATCGGAAAAGGGGGGCTGAGAAATCAAAACTTTCTGGCTTTGCTGCTCAAAAATACCTGATTGGGAAGGTTTTTTAGGTTCACCTACAACCTTAATTTGCCTTTTAACTAAATTCTGAAATCTACCTTTTATACCAACACCTCTGTAAATAAATTGTCTGTAGAAACCTAAAAAGAATTCCAAAACTTGATCAATTGAGGTGTTAAAAAGAATTATAAGACCTACGACTAAAGTCGCCAATAAAACAGAAAAGGCTCCAATTGGAGTAAGGAGTGCACTTATTCCTTCAAAAGCAAGTTTCCCTAATATTCCTGATTTAGTTAAAGAGGTGAAAGATACAAAGAAAAGAAGAAATCCTATAATTACATTCGGTTGACCTATTGGAGTTTTAAATCTTGAAACCAAAAAGCCAAAAGACAGAAAAATAAATGGTATAAAAATAGTGCTTAATGAAAAATATTTCAACAAAATCTCATTTATCTGAATTAGGAGTAAACCCCTTCTTGAAAAAGAAATGACTACTAAAAATGCCAAAGAAATAAACAATACCTGTACAATTGAAAAAATAGTTGACGTTTTCAGTTTCGGACGAAAAGCTCTTTTATCTTTTAATCTTTTTCTTTTCTTAGCCACGGCAACTCATTATATCAGTTTTAGTCCTCTAAATAGCAAGAAGCCTTCTAAAAAATTTAAAAACTTTTAATTAACAAAGTGATAATTACTAATCCATGCAAGAACTTCAAAAGGAAATACAGAATTCTATAACTAGAATTAAATACTTAAATTTCAACCACCACTGGTAAAATCATTGGCCGCCGGCCGGTTGTCTCATAAAAAAATTTTTCTAAATAATCTATAGCTATATCACGAGCTCTTCTTTTGTCTAACCTTTTCCTTTCTAGAAGAGTTCCTCTTAACTTTTTGCTAGCTAAATTCATTAAGTCCCTCATCCTTGTATGATAAACAAAGCCCCGACTTATGATTTCCGGTTCTCCTATCAACTTCTCTTTTTGTCTATCGACTTGAATCAAGACTATGGCTATACCATTCTGAGAAAGTTTTCGTCTGTCTCTTAATACAACATCTCCAACATCGCCAATTCCCAGTCCATCTACCAATACATCTTTTACCGAAATTCTTGAAATCTTTTTGGCGCTGCCGCCCTTGAATTCTATTACATCTCCCGCCAAAGGCTCAAACACACTATCTTTCCTAAAATCCATTTTGACCATTAAATCTCGATAAGCTCTCATATGACGAATCGTTCCTCCTATTGGAATAAAATATTTTGGTTCGATCATTCTAGAAAGCATGCAGATATCTTGCTGACTTCCATGCCCAGAAACATGCAGGTCTTCTTGGGTATCGTAGTAATGAACTTCACAATTCATCTCAAACAATCTATCAACAACAAAATCTACATTATCCTTTGTTCCAGGGGGAGCGGGGTCTCCTGAAAAAATTACCACATCATTCTCCTCGATCTTCACTTCCTCAAGATCTCCCAATGAAGCCTTATATAGGGAACTTCCGACCTGGCCATAACTTCCTGAAATTATGTACAACCTTTTGTTTTTTGGAAAGCTACGCAAATTTTTACTAACAATACTTGAAGGATAGTGTAAATATCCTAAATTTTTAGCTATCATTGCCTTGCTTTCAATTGATTTTCCAACAAAAGTTACATTTCTTCCCAATCGGTAAGCAATATTTAAAATCTGCTGAATACGGGAAATGTTTGAAGAAATGGTGGTAAAAAAAACTTGACCTCTCGCTTCTCTGACTATATTTTCTACTCTTTTCTCTATATCCCTCTCACTTTCCGTGTAACCTGATGTTGTAGAACCAAGACAATCAGATGCAAGAGCTAAGACGCCTCCTTGTGCTAAAAGTATAGCCTTTTTAACATCAAAAGGTCTACCGTCAACTGGAGTCCAATCAAATTTATAATCGGCAACATGGAAAATCTTACCTTCTGGCGTATCCAAAACATAAGCAACGGAATCTGGTACTGAATGCGAAATTCTAAAAGAGCTAATTTTAAAATCGCCAACCGCAATATTATCCTTGTCAGGGTCAAAAACCTGAATAAAATTTGTGTCTAAATTGTATTCTGCTAACTTATCTTTGATAAAACCTGCAACCAACTTTGTTGCGTAAACAGGTACTTTTACCTCTTTTAAGAGAAAAGGTAGTGCACCAAAATGATCCTCATGACCGTGGGTTATTAAAATAGACTTTAGTTTATGCTTATTATTAAAAACATAAGAAAAATCGGGAATAACCAAATCTACTCCAAACATTTCAGATTCGGGAAAACCCACCCCACAGTCAACTACAACTAAGGTATTGCCGTATTCATACAAATACATATTCTCCGTGACGCTTGTTGTACCTGAAACGGCAATAAATTTTAAAGACATAAGTTTTTTAAAAGTTTAATAACTTCTCCTGCCCTCCAAAGCTTAAATTTTGTTTTTTTAGATCCTCTAAAATCTTTTTTAATTTTTTAAAATCATCAAAAAGTTTAATCTTAATCTCCTCGCTTCTTAAGGCAGCAGCGGGATGAAACATTGGTACTATAATTAAATCAATACCTTGAAAATTTATAAAGTACTTTTTTCCATGAACAGAGCTTATTTTGCTATTTGGTAAAAACTTAGCCATTGAAAACCTTCCCAAAGTAACAATAAGCTTTGGCTTGATAATTTTAATAATTTCATCAAGATAGGGTTCAAAAGCTTTAATTTCTTGAGGAAGCGGATCTCTGTTTCCTGGAGGTCTATAATGTATCACATTTGTTATATAAACATCTTCTCTTCTTAATTTAATTGAAGAAAGTAACTGATTAAGAAGCGCGCCTGCATTTCCGACAAACGGTCTTCCTTTTTTATCCTCCCAAAATCCTGGCCCTTCTCCAATAAACAAAACCAAAGAGTCGGGATTGCCTTCTCCAAAAACTAGATTCGTGGAGGTTTTTTTAAGGGGAAGAGAATTATCCTCTTTCATCCTTTTTTTGAGTTCAAAAAGAAGTTTTCTTTTCTGTTCTAAATTCATTTTCTAAATATACAAAATTAGGAAAGGTACTTTTTAAGGTTTTCCGGTGTAATTCTAAAAACTTGGCTCTCTCCTGAAACAATTTTTCTTGCAACCTTTCTCACAATAGCTTGTATTGTACGCTCTAAGCTTCTCATACCAGCATCAAAACCAAACGGTCTTACTATCAAAGGCCAGGCGCTTTCTTCAATTATAAGAGAATCCTTTGGAATTCCTGCTTGATTTATTATTTTAGGCAACATGTAATTTTTGCCTATTGTTATTTTTTCGCTGTCGGTATATGCAGGGAGTTGAATCGGCTCAAGTCTATCCAAAACAGCCGTTGAAATATTATGGGTATTATTGGCAGTTGCAATAAATAAAACTTCAGAAAGATCAAAGGGATAATCTATATAATGATCAACAAATGACTTATTTTGAGCCGGATCCAAAATTTCAACCAAAACTCCCATAATTGGAGCTCTTCCCTGATCAGTCACTCTATCAATTTCATCGAGTAAAATCACCGGATTTTTAGATTGAGTGGCACGCAATGCTTTTATAATTTTTCCAGGCTCTGCCTCTGGATGAAGTCTTGACTGACCCCTTAAATCAAAGGGATCTCCCATACCGCCGAAGGGAATTCTCGCAAATTTTCTGCCCATTGCCTCGGCTATAGAAGAAGAAATTGTGGTTTTACCGGTACCTACCAAACCTACAAAACAAAGAATAGGAGCTCTCAACACCTCTTCGCTTTCCTTTCTTTCTTGTTTTAATTTCATAACAGAAATATACTCAATAATTCTATCTTTAATTGGAGTTAAACCGTAGTGATTTTTATCTAAGACCCGCCTTGTGTATTCAATATCCAAAATATCGTTAGTTCTCTTATTCCAAGGTAGTGAAATTACCCAATCAATATACTTACTTAGCTTATCAAACTCAGGTAAAAATGTAGGCGAATCTACCAAATCTAAAAGTTGGTTTAATCTAGTAACAATTTTTTCCTTAAGCGGATCTGGTATGTCCGCGTTTTTAACTGTTTCGGAAAGTAGACCTATTTGCTCAGAAATATCTGACATGGCTTGTTAGATATCATTATTATAGTTTTTTTTATCAAATAAAAATTAGGATGTGTTTATCTTATTCTTTTGACTCCCTTTAAAAGTCTACTGGTTGGAAAATGAGGACCACCTTTTGTCAGCTTTTGACTCCTTTTTCCAAATGTTTGATATTCTTTTTGTTTTTTAAACCTTTCCTCCTTTTTTAAATCAAATCTTGGATCTAAAACCATTGAGAGATTAAGTCTCCCCAGTTCATCAATTCCTTTGACTCTAACCTGAACTTTATCTCCAACTTTCAAAAACTCAGAAGGATCTTTGACATAGCGCTCGCTAATATCAGAAACATGAACTAGTCCTTCTTTCCCAGGCGCAATTTCCACAAAAGCTCCAAAAGGTTGAAGCCTTTTAACTACACCGCTATAAACTTCCCCTGGAACGGGAACTTTTGTTATAGCCTCAATCTTAGCAAAAGCATTAGCCAGTTCCTCATCCGATGTACCAGAGACATAAATGGTACCGTCCTCATCAACATCTATTTGACATCCAGTTTCGCTGATTATTTTTCTGATTGTCTTTCCGCCAGGCCCTATCAAATCTCCCATTTTTTCAGGATCTATACGGATAATTTTAATTTTAGGAGCATACTTTGAAACGCTTTCTCTGGAAGATTTAATTGTTTCTCTCATCACTTCAAGAATTTTAAGTCGCGCCTGCCTTCCTCTTTCTAAAGCCTCTTTCAGGATTTCTATATCAAGATCCAAAGTCTTAACATCAAGTTGAAGCGCGGTTATTCCTTGTTGCGTTCCCGCAATCTTAAAATCCATATCTCCATAAGCATCCTCAACTCCGACTATATCTGTCAAAACTACATGTTTTTTTCCTTCAAGGACTAACCCTGTTGAAATTCCTGCTACTGGAGCTTTTATTGGAACTCCAGCATCCATCAACGAAAGTGTAGATCCGCAGACCGCTGCCATACTAGTAGAACCATTAGAACTCAATATCTCTGTAACCACCCTTATCGTGTAAGGAAATTCATCTTCGTTAGGAATCACAGGGAGTAAAGCCCGTTCTGCTAAAGCCCCATGTCCAATTTCTCTTCTTGTCGGAAAACCAATCTTTCCTGTTTCTCCGACTGAGTAGGGCGGCATGGAGTAATGATGAATATAACGCTTAGTTTCTTCACCTGCAGCTGTTTCGATAAGCTGCTCAAGTGAAGGTGCACCTAAAGTTGCTATTGTCAAAGCCTGCGTCTGACCTCTCTGAAACAAAGCCGATCCATGCGTGCGCGGTAACACTGAAACCCGACAGGATACATCTCTTATTTCATCTGGTTTTCTTCCATCAGGTCTTTTTCCTGAAAGTATTTTTCTTCTTACCTTTTCCTTAAGTAATTTATCAAAAGTATGTGAAACAACCTCTTTCTCCTCTTCACTAAAAGACTCTAAAACAGAACTCTTAAGCTCCAGCAAAAAATCATAACTCTGTTCTTTATTTGCTAATTGCGGAATAAGTACTTCTATTTTTTTCTCAGCAAGTTCTTTTACTTTCTTACTTATCTCAGGCGTAATCTTTATCTCCTGAGGTTTTTCCTTAACCGGCTTTACCTCTTTGGAAATCTCGTCTATCAACCGGATAACCTCTCGGCAGGCAGCTTGCCCCTTTTGCAGAGCTTCTATCACCTTTGCCTCAGGGACCTCTTTCGCTCCAGCTTCAATCATTATAACTTTTTGAGCTGTACTTGAAATTACAATGTCTAGGCTAGAGACCTCAAGCTCGGAAATCTTAGGATTAATTATCAAATTATCATCTATCAAGCCAACTCTGATTACTCCGACAGGACCCTGCCAGGGAACGCCAGATATGGCTAAAGCTGCGCTGGTTGCAATTGCAGAAACCGTATCAGGAGGATTTTCTAAATCAACAGATAAAACAGTAATTATTACTTGGACTTCTTTCTTATAACTCTCAGGAAAAAGCGGCCTAATGGATCTATCTATTAACCTTCCTGATAAAATTTCTTCATCAGAGGGTCTTCCTTCTCTTTTTACCCATCTACTGCCCTTTATCCTTCCCCCTGCGTAAAGTTTCTCTTGGTACTCAACACTTAAAGGAAAGTAATCCAAATCCACCGATAGAGGACGCGAGACTACCGTGGCAAGAACCACAGTTTCCCCGTAAGAGGAAAGTACAGAAGCATTTGCCTGCTGAGCTAAGTAGCCTGTTTCTAAAGTCAGTTTTCTTCCTGCTAGTTCAATACTTTTTTCTATCCTTTTCATTTTTAAGTAAAAGATTTAAAAAAATATCACCTCTTTTGATTTTGTGAAGTTTATTTTCCGAGATTAAGTCGACTTAAAAGATTATCGTATCTTTTTTTATCCTTATCTCGGAGGTAGCTTAAAAGTCTTCTTCTTTTTGCCACCATACTTAATAAGCCCCTTCTTGAGTGTACATCCTTCTTGTGTTCCTTTAAATGTTTAACCAGTTTATCTATTTGATATGTCAGGAGCGCAATTTGTACCTCAGGGGAGCCGGTATCTCCCTTTTCTCTAGCAAATTTTTTGATAATCTCTTGCTTTTCTTCTCTTGTCAGAGCCATTTTAAGTAAAAGACTAAGTAAAGCGTGAAATCGCTAAACCTGGTCTTACTTCGTTAAAATAATAACACTATTTTAATTAAAGTAAAAGCCTTTTTCTTATTTTGTCGAAGTTCCTTTAAAAATTTTAGGTTTCAACCAATCTAATGGGGCTTCTGATTCATCTTTGCTCTTAACCCCTTCATTCCTAACGATGCTTTCTGTCTCCACATATTCATCCTCTAAAGCTCTTGGGGTTTTTTCCCAAGGTTGAGTTGGCTTTACAAAAAAGCTTGAGGTGGGTACTTCTTGTTTAGCTTGAGGCGGCGCAGATTTATTAAAAGAAGACATTCTCCTTCCACCAAACTTCATTAGTTCAGAGACAATAGCAAAAGTTTCGGCTGAAGTTTGAGGAGTGGAAAAATTTTCAGTTTGGTTTTCTATCCCCATTAAAAGATTTGTAGAAATATCCTCATCAAAAGAAAACCCGTTCTCCTTAAGAATATAGGCAACAAGTTCTGAGATAGAGGAAGCATCTTTAACAAAAGGGTAATAAGACCTGTTAGGAGAAGGGAGGAAATTTCTCGTACTGATATGAAAAATATCAACACCTGATAACTCCTTCGATGATAGGATTGGAAAGTCTGATATAGACTTTCCGCCTATAAGTATTAGCAAATCTGCTAAGACACCAGAGTAGTAAAATTTAATCTGTTCTTTACTAGGAGGATTGGCACCTTGAACTGGTGATACTACAAGTTTAAATTGACCGTTTTCAATATCCCATGTTACCTTATCGATATCGTTTGCTTTATAATCATTAAAACTAATAACTAAGTTCTTATTTCCTAACTCCTGAACTATCTCATTAACTGAAACTAAATAATTAAATTCAACAATCATTGGGGTCGGAGACAAAACCTGAACACTTTTATTTTTTTTGAGAGTTAAATAAAGTGCCAACGAAGAAGCCACCTCGTCGAAAACAGGGTCAACAGGCAGTAAGATAAGAATTGATTTGTACTTTTCTATTGCCTCTTTAAAGGAACTTTGCATTTTTAAATTTAAAAACCTTTTTAAGTAGAATGGTAGTGAATTTGGGTTTAATTTTTAAAAATTAAACCACTATTTTTTAACACCCTGTGATAGTAGCACATCACCCACCCTAAAATCAAGTTGGGGAGTAAAAAGAATACCGCACTCCTCTTTTTGCGAGACTTCGTTCACATCGATCTTTCCTTTTCTTAAAGATAAAATTCTGACCTCTCCCAATATCTCTTCTCCTCTTTTAAGAATTAGTAAATCTTTACTGCTAATTTTTCCAAAGACTACTCTGCAACCGGCAATCTTTTTATTTTCAAAAGAAAATATCTTCAAGATTTCGCATTTGCCGATAAACTCAACCTTCTTTTCCTTAACTAATTCTTCAATATTTTCCAAAAGTTCGTAGATTATCTCGAAATTTCTGACAAAAATTCCCTCGGACTCGGCTAGTTTTAAAACATTTTGAGGAGTTCTTACTGAAAATGTAAATATCTTTGCTCCTGAGGACTTAGCCAAAAAAATATCAGATTCACTAACATCACCTACCCCCGAAGAGACAACTGATATTTTTTGAGGCAAACTTACTAAAATTGCTTCTAAAGAACCAATATTATTAACCTTAAGAACAATAGGCATACCTTCTTTTTTAGAAAATGTTTCAGTTTTTATCTCTTCTTTTTTCTCTCCCTCAAACGCCTCTCCTTTAAATCTTATTAAACTACCAACGGGCGGCAGACTTTCAAATCCCAAAATTTGTGCCGGCTCTCCAGGATAAACTTCTTTAACAGGTTTTTGAAGGTGATTAAAAATTGCCTTGACTTTCGCCGAAATTCCTTCGCTTACAATCTCGTCTCCTACTTTAATTTTTCCATTCCTTATAATAGCTGTCACTAAAGGACCGGCCTTTCCTTTTCCGGCTTCGATTATCACCGCTTCAAGAGGACCTGAAAAATCTGCTTTAATCTCATAAATCTCTGAGACTAGAAGTATCATCTCAAGCAAATCTTTTACTCCCTGTCCTGTTTTTGCAGATACACCAATTAAAGGTACATCCCCACCACTTCCTTCAAAACGAACTCCCTCATTTTCCAGTCCTTTTCTCACATTATCTAGCGATGAAGTGGGTAAATCTATCTTCGTCGCAGCTACTATGAATGGGATTTTTGCATCAAGGATGTGTTGAAGCGCTTCTTTTGTTTGGGGCTGTACACCATCGTCTGCAGCAACAACAAGTATCGCTATATCGCTCACCTTTGCTCCTCGCGAGCGCATCTTAGAAAAAGCAGCGTGGCCAGGAGTATCGATGAAAGTAATTTTCTCTCCATTTACTTCTACAACCGATGCTCCTATGCTCTGTGTTATTCCACCCACCTCTTTCTCAGAAATTCTTGTCTTTCTGATAAAATCAAGAAGGGTCGTCTTTCCGTGGTCGACATGACCTAAAACACTAACAATTGGGGGTCTTTTTTGTAAAACAGGATGATTTCTTGTCATAACAATATATCACCTTTTTTTGGATTCCACCTAATATAAAAAATTTAAAATCTTCCATTTTAACTTGTTTAACTTCGGGAATCCTTGCCCTTCTTAGAACCAGCTGATTTGCTTTCAGGTTTTAAATTTTTCTCCTTCGGCTTTTTAGTCTTTGTCTTTTGAGATACTACCTTTATCTCAATTTTCCAACCAGTAAGTTTTGCAGCCAACCGGGCATTTTGTCCATCTTTTCCAATAGCAACTGAGAGTTGCTCTTCAGGAGCTTTTACAACCGCAATTTTTTTCTCTTCATTAAGCTTGACTGTTAAATTTTCAGCAGGAGAAAGGGCAGCTTTGATTAACCCCGCTGGATCATCTTTGTATTGAATAACATCAACTCTTTCTCCTCCCAACTCATTGGTTACTGCTTGTACTCGCACACCTTTTTGCCCTACGCAAGATCCGACCGGATCGACTCCGGATTGGTTTGAGATCACAGCCATCTTTGTTCTTATCCCAGGTTCTCTCACAATAGCTCTTATCTCAACTGCTTTGGTTGAAATCTCCGGAACCTCTCTTTCAAAAAGTCTTTTGACAAAATCGGTTGAAGATCTAGAAAGAATTATTTGCTTACCCTTTTTAGTATCTCTAATCTCTTTTAAAAGAAAGGTCAATCTTTGATTAAGGCTTAAATGCTCCTCCGGGATCCTTTCCTCTTTTGGCATTATTCCTTCGGTTTTTCCCAAATCTACTCTGACATCGTGACCTTCAAATCTAAGAATTGTCCCAGAAACTAGATGACCAACCTTTCCGGAAAACTCGTCTAAAATTGCGTCTTTCTCAGCTTCACGAATTTTTTGATGAATTACCTGCTTAGCGGTCTGTGCAGCTATTCTTCCAAAACCAGGGGGTGTAACATCCTTCTTTTCCTCAGGTTTACCTAAGGGCCAGGAAAAAATTTTCGCCTCTCCACTTACAGGGTTAATTTCTGCCTCAAACTCAAAGTCTTCAGTATTCTCACCTCTGTCTCTCGCATCTCTTCTATAAGCTGCGATAATCGCCTGTTTTATCGTTTCCAAAATAACTTCAAGCTCAATACCCCTCTCGCTGGCAATCGCTCTTAAAGCCTGTGCAAATTCTGTCCTTGGTGTTTGCATATGTAAAAATAAAGGTGGGTTTCTTGCCCACCTTTTCCTAAAAAACTTAAACCTAATGAAAATTCTACTCCTTAAAAATTATTTAGTCAATTACTTGTACAGATTACAGACTTTGTAACATTTCCATCTTATAAATTGACGAAATCTATAAATTTTTATAAACAAAGTTATGAACAAAGATTTGTAAAATAATATCGCTGGGTGCAGAAGTTGAATGTTGACACATAAACAATCTTCTTTTAACTAATCTTTTTCCTGTTAGAATAAATCAATGGAAGAAGAAGCAAAAGCGCAAGTTAATTGTCCCCCCGAAACTTTGTCTTACTTACTATCCAACCCAAGCGAACGCCTCAATTATTTTCGTAATATTGGGATTTGGAAATTATCTGCTGGCAATCTTTTAGTTCCGGAGCTTCAAGAAACTTTTCCTAATGCCAGAAGGATATTAAAAACAAGAAATATATCAGCAAAAACAGGACAAGAAATCCCTTTATCGGTTCACTTCGATCTAGCTGGAATATTCATAAAAATTGCGGATGATCCTAGTGCCAATGGAAGAATTGAAAAAGAATTTCGCTGTTGGCAGATAGCTCTTGAAGTTTTCGAAGAAGCTGACAAAGTAGAACTTCGATACATACGCCATCGAAATCCTAATAATCGGAAACCCTATCAAAATTTGGCCTACCTTGTCATGCCAGACATGGGTCTTCCGCTAAATTATTTAGAACAAATCTCTCCAGGTTTTATACCCCAAGATGCCATACACCGCTTCATTGACAAAATGGTTGAGCTTGTAGAATCTGGGTTAGAACACCACGACCTTAATCCAGGAAATATTGTCGTAAGAATGCTACCAGATGGCAGTATAAGATTATTTCCTATTGACTGGGAATCTGGCAATAAAATAACTTTAGCAAAACGTCCGGAAGCTGCAGAAAGAATAAGAGGAAGGTGTGCAAGAGTCTTTTACCAATATCAATATAAAATATAATTTAATATAATGTGAGATAATATAATATGAACCAAGAAAAAAATACCCTAATTGAAAAAGTCACCAAACTGGAAAGAGAAACCGGCGATATTGACCCTAAAGAATTAAAATCGATACTTGGAAAGATTCTTCCTCTTTTTCGTCTTAGACTTTTTGATCCCTATTTAACAAAGGTGTATGGTCCAATCCTTGTTTTAGGAAAGGTTTTAGAAAAAGAATACCCCCTTACCGGCAAAGAGGTCAATTGGTTAATTAAAGAATTAATCAAAAATGAACCTGAGGCTCTCAAGTTAGTTCAAAAACGCGGGATCAAACTATTCACTCCGCCAAGTAAAGAGGAAGCTGAATTTTTAGAAAAACTTGAAATATTCTCTAAATCAGGGGGAGATCTCAAGCCAATTGTCCTTGACTTCTTAGGATTACAAAAAAAGTAATATTTTCTTAAGGTAGTTAGCATACCGAGTAGTTGCACATAAAACTAGCAGTCGAAGTCTTGGAATTAATGTTTTTAAGGAGTAATTTCCAGAAATGTTAAGTCTTACTTTGTCTCTTCTTACCGCTGACATAGTTTGAGAAAGAAGCATCAGCGGATGTCTCTCATCTTCTCCAAAGTTAGAAGCCAAAATCTAGAATTTAGAAGCTAGAAAGTAGAATCATTTTAAATACAAAAATCAAACATCAAAATGCGAAATGAAAAAGAAAAATTTAAAAAAGATTAAATTTTTTTAAAAAAATCCCCTTTTGAATTTTGTAGATATGGAAAGATTAAGTGAAATACCCGAGAATGTTTTACGAGCAATAGCTGTTCTTAATTCGGCCCCTAATAGGGACAACTTGGAAGAGAATAGAACTAAAAGGCTTGAAGCTTTCCGAATTATTTAGGCTTGGGAAAATGAAGGCCGGACGCTCGATGAAAAATTTATCCGAAAAAAATTTGTAGAAGAACAGCTTGGATTTTATGAATCGTAACCTTTTTCAAGAAAAACCGATATAAAGCAAGGTAGAAAAGGCCACACAAATCCAATTACTGCAAATGCCCTCGGAACAGGGCTCCTCAGCCAAATAAAAGTCCCCAGGGGATTAAGAGACATAGAATACACAGAATAAATATACCATCCAACTATTTTCCTCCCTCTTCTACTTTCTTTTTCGAAAGGTGTAATCTATTTTATATACCTTCTTTCTTTTACTAAGTAAGACATGTAAATCTCACCTACCAAGACACTTAGAAGGTGCTCTGAGTTGTTACAAGTTAAATATTCTATACTTAATTTATTCAGGAATTATTTTTGTCTGTGTATTTTTTCTAATTGTGTATTTTTTTCTAATTAGTTAGTTGATTAAAATAGAAAAATCTAAAAAGGAATTTTAAAAAATAAACTATTTTTAATTTTAAATAGATTAAATAAAAAATTACAATCCAGCTTCTTTAAGTTTTTCAATCAATTCTTTTTGTTGTCTTGTTAATTTCTCAGGAACTGAAACAACTAAACGTACATACTCATCTCCGCGACCGCGTCCTCTCAAAAACGGCGCTCCTTTACCCCTTAACCTTATCATCGTTCCCGAAGCAATACCAGGTCTTATCCTAACCTTCACCTCGCCATCAACCGTCGGAACACTTATTACTCCTCCTAAAACTGCAACGGAATAAGGAATAGCTACTCTAATGAAAATATCGCTACCGTCTCTTTCAAAAATTGGATGAGGCCTAACATTTATAGAAAGTGTAAAATCCCCAAAATCTATCCTCGATCCCTCGTCAACACCTGCAGGAATTTTAATTCTCCTTCTTTTCCCTCCTATCTCAATCTGTTTTTCAGTACCCTTTATCGCCTCCATAAAATCAATTGTTATAGAATACCTAGGAACTCTTTTTCTACTAAAAGGTGATTCTCCACCAAAAAAGGATTCGAAAATTTCAAAAGGATCTCCAAAATCAAAACCAGCAAAGGGAGACTCGCCTGTGGTTGTATAAGTGAAAGTAAAAGGACCCCATCTTCCCTGCTGACTAAAAGGGCTACCGGTAAACCCCCCCCAAGAAGAAGCACCTCCACCTGGAGCAAATGCTTCATGTCCAAATCTATCATAGGCTGCTCTTTTTTCAGGATCAGAAAGAACCTGATACGCTTCATTTATCTCCTTAAACTTTTTTTCAGCAACCTCCTTGTCAGGCCCTTGATGCCTATCAGGATGCCACTCAAGGGCCTGTTTTCTGTAAGCTTTTTTTATCTCTTCTTGGGTAGCATTTTTTGGAACCCCCAGTATGTCGTAATAGTCGCTTTTTGCTGTCATATCCTTGATTATTTTAAACTAAAAAACTAGCTTTAGTCTTCCGTTTTCTATCTTAAGTTTCAAACTATCTTTACTCTTTAACTTTCCTTCAAGAATTAGTGTTGCGGCTTCATCCAAAAGCTCCTGTTCTATAATCCGTTTAAGCGGCCGTGCTCCAAAGACAGGATCATATCCCTTATTAGCAAAGTACTCTACTGTCTCTTCTGAAAAGAAAAGGTTAATGCCCTGCTCTGAAAGTAAAGCTTTAGCCTTTTCTAATTGAATTTTTGCAATATCAAACATAATTTTTGGAGTAAGAGGTCTAAAAAATACTACCTGATCAAGCCGATTCAAAAATTCAGGCTTAAATGTTTTATTAAGAATTTCGTCAATACCTTCCTCAATTCTTTTATCATCCTTTCCTGCAAAATCCCTCATCAATTCACTACCCAAATTACTGGTCATAATAATAAGAGTGTTTTTAAAATCAACAACCACACCCTTTGTATCGGTTAACCTTCCCTCATCAAAAATTTGCAAAAAAAGATTAAAAATTTGAGGATGGGCTTTCTCAACTTCATCAAAGAGGATAACCGAATAAGGGTGTCTTCTGACTGCTTCTGTCAACTGACCTCCTTCCTCAAAACCCACGTAACCAGGAGGCGCACCGATTAGTCTTGAAACAGTGTGTGACTCCTGATACTCACCCATGTCAATCCTAATTATCGCATCCTCATCGTTGAATAAAGCCTCAGCAAGCGCCTTGGCAGTTTCTGTCTTTCCAACTCCTGTTGGTCCTAAAAACAAAAAAGAACCAATTGGTCTACTCCTTTCTTTAAGACCTGCCCTTGAACGTCTTATGGCTCTGGCTATGGAATCTATAGCTTCATCTTGTCCGACTACTCTTTTTCTTAATTCTTCCTCAAGTTTTAGAAGTCTTTCAGACTCTGTTGAAAGCAACCTTCCAAGCGGTATTCCGGTCTTTCTAAATACCACTCTTGCAATGTCTTCTTCGCCAACCTCTTCCCGCAAAATCCTCTCTGTTTCAGGAATTTTTTTGAGTTCATCTTCACACATTGAAAGCTTTTTCTGAAGCTCTGGAAGTTTTCCATACTTGATTTCAGCGGCTTTATCCAGTTCAACATCCCGTTCCGCCCTTTCAAGTTCAATCCTTAATCTGTCAATTTCCCCTTTTGTTCTGTGAATTTCTTGAATTATCTCTTTTTCTTTCCTCCACCTTTTTTCAAAATCTAAAATTTTTTCTTTTAAATCCTTTATATCCTTCCTGATTAACTCAAGTCTGGACTCTTTTTCCTCACCCTTTTCTTTTTTTAAAGCGGTTTCTTCTATTTCAAGCTGTGTTAATTTTCTTTTGAGTTGGTCGAGTTCCACAGGTGTGCTTTCAGTTTCTATTTTTATACTTGATGCAGCCTCATCAATTAAATCTATTGCCTTGTCAGGGAGAAACCTATCAGTGATGTATCTGTCTGAAAGCTTTGCTGCGGCGACTATGGCAGAATCTGTAATTCTTATTCCATGATGAAGTTCATATCGCTCCTTTATACCGCCAAGAATCGCTATTGTATCCTCAACTGTTGGTTCCTCAACCAAAACTGTTTGGAATCTTCTGGCAAGCGCTTTATCTTTTTCAATATACTTTCTGTATTCTTCAACTGTGGTTGCGCCAATCATCCTTAATGTTCCTCTGGCTAAAGAAGGTTTTAAAATATTCGCCGCATCAACCGAACCTTCCACCGCACCACCGCCCACAAGAGTGTGGAGTTCGTCGATAAAAATTATGTATTTACCTTCCCCCTCTTCTATAGCCTTAATAACAGCTTTGAGCCTCTCCTCAAATTCACCTCTGAATTTTGTACCCGCTATAAGAAGAGCAAAATCAAGCATAAGAATTTCTCTGCCTTCAAGTGTAGTTGGAACCTCGCCTGAGACAATTCTTTGAGCCAACCCTTCAACTATCGCTGTTTTTCCTACCCCGGGATCGCCAATAAGAACCGGATTATTTTTAATCCTTCTAGACAGAATCTGCATGACCCTTCTTATCTCTATATCTCTTCCAATAACAGGGTCTATTTTCCCTCCTTTTGCTTGGTTGGTTAAATTAATTGTGTATTTTGTCAGTGCTTCTTTTGGATCTAAGGTTTTAAAGAAAGATTGTAAATCGTTTTCCATATTAAAAAAGATACAACATTGTTAGCACTCTGTCAAATGAAGTGCTAATGAGGAATTGAAAAATTTTTTCTTAATAAGAGGTAAATCTATTCAATTACTTCTCCTTCCTCCACCTTATCTTTATCTTCCTTTTTCTCTTCCTTTTTTTGTTCTGAAGAATCTGCCTCTGTTGAAGTTCTATACATCGTTTGACCTATCTCAGAAAGAGCGTCGGATAAATCTTTGCTAGCAGATTCTATCTCTTCTTTACCTACTTTGTCTTTAGCTAAAATATCTTTAAGGGTCTTAATCTTTTCCTCAACCTTTGCTTTAACAGAGGAAGAAACTTTATCTCCTGCGTCTTTAAGAGCTTTTTCAGAAGTAATAATCAGTGCATCAGCTTTATTTCTTGCTTCGGCAAGTTCGGCCCTTTTTCTATCCTCCCCTTTGTGCCTTTCTGCTTCCTCTTGCATCCTTTTGACTTCATCTTCAGAAAGACCAATAGCACCAGTAATTTTTATATTCTGCGACTTTCCCGTGGCTTTATCTTTTGCGGTAACTGTTAATATTCCCGATGCATCTATATCAAAGGTTACCTCAATCTGAGGAACCCCTCTGGGAGCAGGCGGAATACCATCTAGAATAAATCTTCCCAAACTCTTATTATCTGAGGCCATTGGTCTTTCACCTTGAGTAATATGGATCTCAACCTGTGTTTGGTTATCAGAAGCTGTAGAAAAAATTTCAGTCTTTGAAGTTGGAATAGTTGTATTCCTTGGAATCATTGGAGTTGCAACTCCTCCTAAAGTCTCGATTGAAAGAGTAAGCGGTGTAACATCTAAAAGAAGAATGTCTTTTACCTCTCCGCCCAAAACCCCAGCTTGAATTGCAGCACCAACCGCAACCACCTCATCCGGATTCACAGATTTATTAGGTTCTTTATCAAAATACTCTTTAACTGTTTCAATTACCTTTGGCATTCTAGTCATTCCGCCAACTAGGATTACCTCATCAATTTCATGAGGATCTAATTTGGCATCTTTCAAACAACCTTCAACTGGCTTCATTGTTTTTTCAATTAAGTCAGCTACCAAACTTTCCAATTTAGCTCGAGTTAACTTCATACTTAGATGAAGAGGTTGTCCATCCTTTTGCGTTATGTATGGCTGATTAATCTCAACTTCGGTAGCTGCCGAAAGTTCTATTTTTGCCTTTTCGGAGGCATCTCTTATTCTTTGGAGAGCTTGTTTATCTGAACGCAAATCAACCGCATATTCCTTCTTAAACTCCTGACAAATCCAGTCAACAATTCTTTCATCAAAATCGTCTCCGCCAAGATGTGTGTCTCCATTTGTTGCTTTTACTTCAAAAACGCCATCGCCAAGTTCAAGAATTGAAATATCAAATGTACCCCCTCCCAAATCATAAACTGCAATTTTTTGAGCTTTCTTTTTCTCCAGTCCATAAGCAAGAGCAGCTGCGGTAGGTTCATTAATAATTCTTTCAACTTTAAATCCTGCAATCTCGCCCGCTTGTTTGGTAGCCTGCCTTTGCGCATCATCAAAATAAGCAGGGACTGTGATAACAGCACGATCCACAGATTCGCCAAGATAGCTTTCTGCATCCTTTTTAAGTTTCATCAATATCCGAGCTGAAAATTCCTGTGGGGTGTACTCCTTACCCTCGACAACAACCACTGCCATTTTATCCTTTCCTTGCCTAATCTCATAAGGAACCATCTTCTTAGTTCTCTCCACTTCTGGATCATCGATTCTTCTACCCATTAGCCTTTTAATTGAATAAATTGTATTTTTTGGATTTAAAATCATCTGTCTTTTTGCGACATCTCCTACAAGGTTTTTAACCGGTTCAACCACAGAAGGAGTTATATTTCTGCCGGTATCTGAGGCAGGTATAACTTTAGGATGACCCCCCTCCATCACTGCAACTACAGAATTTGTTGTTCCTAAATCAATTCCGACAATTTTACTCATATTAGTTTTATCCTTTCTTTGAAGATTTTTTTAGACATAATCTCCTCTTGTAATTTCCTTTTCCAGCTTATAACTATTATCAACCTTTTCACCATATACTTTAACTTTAGCAGGCCTTATTACTTTACCACCTTCAAGCATCCAGCCATTCAAAAAAACTTCCGCTATCTTTCCTTTTTTTTCTTTCTCCTTTGGCTTTTCGACCTCTATTGCCTCATGAAAATTTTCATTAAACTCCTCACCGGGAGAAACACTTATTTCCACAATTCCTTCCTCTTTTAGAACTCTCTTTAGCTCGCCGACAACACCTTTAAGTCCGTCATCGTTAAGGTGTTTTTGAGCTTGATTAAGCATATCAAAAACTGGCATTAGTTTTTCAAAAAGAGAAAGGGATGCAAATTTTATCAATTCTTCCCTTTCTTTCTCGACTCTTTTTCTCAAGTTATCATAATCTGCCAGTGCTCTAGCCAACTGCGATTTAAGCACTTCCACTTCTTTTTCTTTTTTATGATTTTTTTGAATATTTTTTCTCATCCTTGACATTTTACTTTTGGCATACCTCCTCTATCACATCTCTGAAATATCTGAGTGTTGGTATAAGTCTTGGATAAGCTAACCTAGTAGGACCTATTACTCCAAGGGCACCTTTTTTCCCAAATACATTAAATCTAGTTGCTACAACACCAAATGGCAAGAATTCTGGCCAACCTAGCTCCTCTCCAAAAACAACTTCTACCGGAGATGTCCCTGTCATTATTTCAAAAAAGAGCTTATGCAATCTATCCACTTCCTCGATAAGAGAAAAAAGCAATGCGGTGGTGCTAATATTAGTAAATTCTGGGTTTGAAAAAATATTTGAATAACCAGCGTGCCAGATTTTATCCTCCTCATCTAATCCAGCAACAGCCAAAGACCTGGTCATTTCCGCAAGCTCGTGCGTAGCTTCCTCCATTAGTTCATCAATATTTTCCTTGGCTGCTGTAGATACCTCTTCTTTAACCTTAACTTCCTCGGCAACACTCATCTTTCTTTCTTCCATCAATTGATCGATGTAAAACTTCATTGCTTTTGGAGTGGGAAGACGGCCGGCAGATGTATGCGGTTGTTTTAGATAACCTGATTTGATTAAAGCGTACATCTCATTTCTTATAGTTGCCGGTGAAACTCCTAAATTGTATTTTTTTTCCAAAGCCTCTGACCCCACAGGCTCAGCTGTGGCTATATATTCATCTATAAGGCTTTTTAAAATTTGAGTCTGTCTGGCAGTTAGAGCATCGCTCATAAGCTTAAATCAAAAAATCAATATCTAATTAGCACTAAGATAACATGAGTGCTAAAATATGTCAAGTACCTTTTTAACTTGTTTCTTTAGGTGAGGGTGAGATAAGCTCCTGTTCTTTCTGCGGAAGTAGGGAAATTTTGCGTCTTATAAAGACCTTTTTGCAAAGTTCAAAAAAGTTCCAAACCTGCTGAGAACGTAAAAAAATAGAAAAAGAAAGATATGAAATTAAACCTATTAAGGAAACAACTATAGTCAAGATCAAAAGATTTATCGAATACCTAGTGTCCAAAACGAACCTTTCAAAAGGAATGTTTTTCCCTCCATCTATTAATGTTATAAATGAAAGCCTTTTCACCCAAACCGATCTATCAAATATTTTTAAAAGAAAATACATAATAACTCCTGAACCTCCTGCGGCTGCCGCTGACTTTAAAACAGGAGAAAGTATTTTAATGAATGAGTGTTCACCAATCTTTTTGTTAACTAGATAAAAAAGAGCAACTGATTGAAAACCAGTTCCCAAAGAAAAGGCTAAAGCCAGTCCCCAAACTCCAAATTTCAAAACACTTACAAATAAAAGGTCTAAAAGTATTATTCCGATAATTGAGGAAATAGAAACAATCACAGGAGTTTTTGTATCATGCAAGGCGTAAAGCCCTCTTGACAAAAGGGAAATAACCGATTGAAAAATCACAGATGGTGCAAAAGCACTTAAAACCATCCCTGTCTGAACCGTTGACTCCCATGTAAATATTCCTGTTCCGTAAACTAATCTGACAATTGGTATTCTTAAAACTACTAAAATGCTTGCTATCGGGATTACAAAAAAACAAAGGTCATAAAGAGTAGAAAACAATATTTTTCTAAATGTAGAGATCGATTCTGATTCTCTTGATAGAGTGGGAAAAGCGGCTTTTGCGATTGAGGTACCAAAAAGTGCAACTGGTACAAGCTGTAATGTATTGCCAAATGTGTAATAAGTGTAAGCTGAAGTTGAAATTAGGGAAGAAAAGAAAAGTTCAGCTGACTTTGAAATCTGCAAAAAAAATGTTTCAATAATTCTCGGGGCTGCAAGTTTACCAATTTTCCTAACATCCTTAGTCAAAGAAACACTTGGGATAAACTTAAATCCAAGTTTAAGTGCTAAGGGAAGTTGTATTAAAAAATGTATACTTGCGCCAAAAACAACTCCGACAACCGGTCCCATAAGACCTAATCTGGGAGACAATAATACGGTTCCCAAAATTATTCCTATGTTGTACAAAAGAGGAGCTAACGCGGGAATTAAAAACATTCTAAGCGACTCAAGGACAGCTGTTAAAACATAGCTGACTACGAAAAATCCCTGTGCTGCAAAAAGAATCCTGGTCATCTCTGCAATTCTTCTTGTTCCATAATCAGAAAAACCGGGGGCTAAAAAACTATAAATAATGTGAGCACCTGAACCTAAAACAATTGAGATGGTTAGAAAAACTAAAAGTCCTATATTTACCACAATTCCAGCAGTCTCCCATGCCTTTTTTTCTCCCTCTTTTCCCTCCTTTAAGGATTTTGCAAAAACTGGTATAAATGCAGATGCAAAAGTTCCAAAAACTAAAACCTCAAACACCAGATCTGGAAGACGAAACGCGGCAAAAAACAAAGACAGCTCACTAGTTGTAAAAAAATGTGCCAAAACCCTTTGTCTTATCAAACCCAATATTCTCGAGGCAACAACCATGAACATTATAATTGTAGCCGCAATCAAAACAGACTCTTGAGGCCCTGTCAAAAAACTTCTACCCTTTGCAAAAAACTTTTTTACCATAAATAGTTGAGATTTCAATTTTTTTAAAGTATACTCGGAAATTAAAACTTATTAAACAATAATTTTCAATATCTTTTTCAAATATGCCGGTAACAAGAACTGCAAAAAGAGCACTTCGCTCATCAAAAAGAAAACAAGTTATAAACAAAAGGATTCTCTCGCAGCTTGAGATTGCAATAAGACTAGCTAAAAAACAAAAAGAAAACTCTCTTATCAAAAAAGCAATATCTCTTGCAGACAGAGCCTCTAAAAAAGGGGTCATACACAAAAGAAAAGTCTCGAGAATAAAAAGCAAACTTTCAAAACTTTTAGAAACTAGAAAAATAAAAACAAAAAGCAAAAATCCTTAAACCTGAAGGTATAAGGAAAAAACTCTTCTTTCCAAAAATTCGTTGTGATATACTGGATATAGAAACTATATTTTCCAAGATAGAAAGGTTATATTTTAGGTGTAAAAACACATGGCTGCCCGAAAAGAAGAAATAAATCTTTTACCGAGTAAAGCCTTTGAAGCTTCTATCCAAGGAAAAATTTTTTCATGGGTACTCTCAACCTTTAGAATTATAGTAATAACCACAGAAATTATAGTAATGATTGCCTTCATTTCCCGTTTTTTTCTTGATACCCAAAATACTGATTTATCTGAGGAAATCAAAGAAAAAAAAGCTTCTTTACAGTCATATTCGCAGTTCGAGAAGGAGTTCAGGGATGTCCAAAAAAGGCTGGCTGTCTTTTCTGAAATTACAAAAAATGAAGAATTGATTCCTAAAACAATCAAAAATATTACCTCTCTTCTTCCACCAGACCTTTATCTGACTTCAGTCTCGTTAAGGGAGGACGCTGTGGAAATAGAGGGTTCAACGCCTAACGAAAAAAGCGTTCAGCAACTTGTGACAAACTTATCTTCAACAGACAACTTTGATGAAATTAATATAGTTGAGCTTAAGTCTAACCTTAGTACGCCAACGCTATTGGATTTTAAGTTATCTACCAAAATTAAACTCAAAAGCTAAAATGAATCCCGGTTGGAGAACAAGCTATCTAAGATACAAGTCTTATTTTCTAAATGTTGTAGAACATTATAAGACTCACGAGGATTTACGCAGTTATTTAGAAATTATTTTTTCCTTAATTACAATATCAATATTCTCTGTTTTTGCACTCAGACCAACCTTAAACACAATTGGGAGTTTGATAAAAGAGATTGAGACAAAAAAAGAAACCATTAAAAAAATGGATGAAAAAATCCAAAATATAAGTAGAGCCCAAACTCTTTACGAAAGAGAAAAATCTAAAATTATGCTTCTTAAAATCAGTGTTCCTGAAGAAGCAAAACCAGATGTGTTTACTCGCCAAGTGCTCGGGTTATCGCAAAAACACAACGTCTCAACATCTAGAATATCAACAGGAGAAGGAATAATATTAGGAACGGAAACCATGTCTGAATCACAAAAATTCAAAAAAACACTGGGGGAAAAAGTAAACAGTTTTAGTTTCAATATCTCAGCAGAAACCAAATTAGAACAATATCTTCTTCTTTACACATTTTTATCAGAATTTCAAAAATTAAGAATAACTCCTAAACTAGATTCTCTAAGGATGTCCACAGTCGCAAGTGAAAATGGAAAATCTCTAATCTTAACTTTGGATGGTAGACTGCCGTATTTTCCTAAGGAAGAATAAAATGAAAAAGAAAAAACAGCCCACATTGGTAACTGTACTTACTTTTACAACCATTACTATCATTTTTTGGGTATTTTTTAGCGTTTACAAAGTGCTTACTACAACACCTGAAGTAAATATTGACCCCCAACTTCTTGAACCAATAAATCCGTCTTTGGACAGCAACTCCCTCAACAAACTTGAAGAAAGGACTTTTTTTGAAGAGGGAACTATCCAAAATACCACTTCGCAAAACCTAACAATAACACCAACAATGGCAATTCCAAGCCCTACTACATCATCTGCTAGAACAACAAGATGAAAAATACTTAATTGACTATCAATTCCTATATTTATATTATTGACTGTCAATTCTTATATTTATATTATGTAAGTAAGACATATGGATGATTTAAAAAAAGATAACCAAAAATTAAACCCAATAGTCGTTACAAATGAAGATGTCGAAAATAATCCCCCGGAAACTTATTTTAAAGATTCTGATCAAGCCAATTTACCTGAAAATAACACCTCTCAAACAAACCCGGAGGAAGTGATTACAACAAGCTCTCCGCATGTTCCCAGAAAATATGGAGGTCCAAAAATTATCGCGACAATATTTGGAGTTTTGTTTATACTAGGAGGTTTGATAGCGGGTGTAATCCTTGTGCAAAGGTCTCAAGAAATAAGAAAAAAGGCACAGCTTGGACCAATTCCTCCTCCGAGGACAATAAATGCACAATGTCTAGGTGTAAGGGCATACGACACCAACTGGAACCTCTTAACCCAGGAGCAGCTTTCAAATCTAAGACCAGGAAGTAGAATTTATCTTGCTGTATCCGGAACAACAAACGCAGGCACCTTTGATAAAGCAAGGTTCACTATAAATGGAGTTCAAAGAAGCGAGGTCACAACTCGCACCCCAAATTCTGATATAGAATTTTACGATGAGTTTATAATTCGGGAACCTGAAGATGTCGCTTCACGTGTATTTACAATAACTGGACAAATTCATCATACAGAGTTAGGTTGGATTTACTAAAATGAGAGATTTTTTAGGAAATAAACTGGTTACAATATTGGTGGTTGTTGCGACAGTGATACTTGCCTTGGTGTCAACATTCACTGCTTGGAGACTTTACAAACTAAGACAAATCTCAATTTCACCCATATCTCCGGAAAGTAAACCTCTTGCTTTAGAAGAATGCGTTGGCTACAACTATTTTGTAAGTAGAGAAGGAGTAGTTTCTGTAAGAAATGATTCTCTAAAAGAGTGGTTAAGTCACGAGGCATCAGTTTATATTAACGGAATTTTCATTACAACCGTGTCTGTCCCAGCCCTCTCACCAGGAAATAGAGCCACTTTAGGAACGGTACAAATACCTGGAAACGGAATTTCCTCATGGATGATAATGGGAGCGCAAGGCTGTTCAAATTCCGGCACTTTCGATGATTCAATGGCTTGTAGAGTACTTTCTTTTAGTCTTAAAGAAACACCGACTCCAACTCCAAGACCCTTTGTAACCCTAACACCGACAACCACTCCGACTCCAATACCCTCGTTAACCCCAACACCGACAACTAAAGTTAGTATCACCCCAACGCCAACATCTAGCATAAGTCCAATATCCACGCTATATCCTCAGGTAAGAACACCTACACCAACCCCAAGTCAAGGAGCGCTTCCACAAGCTGGTGTTTCATCTCCGACTATTTTAACCTTGATTTTGGGCATAACCTCGCTTTTCTTCTTCGCGTTGTTATTCTAAATTCCTATTTCTAAATATTTTAAAATTTAATTTTGAACTAGAAATTCAAATTGCTGATTTCAAATCTTGAGAAGAAAATAACTTCTATTTATTGTTATACTTCACTTATGAAAAGTTTTTTCTCCTTTAGAAAAATTGACAAATGGCAGTTAGTTTTCCTTCTTTTGTTTTTTTCGTTTTCTTTAATTTTGATGTGGAAAACATTTTTCCTAAACAAGCAAAAAGATATGCAAATAGCTACAAAGGCCTGGAGTGACTTTGCCGCAACCATTCCGTTAATTCGTTCTTTTTCTTTAGGAAATAACTTTCCTCCTGAATATCCTCTTTTCCCCGGCCCTCCAATCCGCTACCACTTTGTCTTTTTTTTACTCGTTGCATTTTTGGAAAAGATAGGAGTTCGCCTTGATGTAGCTCTTAATACCCTGAGTGCACTTTCTTTTTTTACCTTACTTTTATCGATTTATTTTATAGGTAAAGTAGTCTTTAAGAATAAGGCAATAGGGGTGCTTTCGGTTATTCTTTTTACCTTTAATAGCTCATTAGGGTTTTTTGAATTTTTCAAAAAACACCCAATATCTTTGGAAACACCTCTTTATATTATTAAAAATAATCAATTTTCATCCTTTGGACCATACGATGGAAAAATAGTTTCAGCTTTCTGGAGTTTAAACATCTTTACAAACCAAAGACACTTAGCATTGGCATACTCCTTATTTTTACTTACACTTTTATACATCTACCAAAAATCAAATAACCCCAAAAAATTTTCTTATTTTAAGGCAATCTTTATCTCGTTGATAATAGGGGTTTTTCCATTTATTCATCTTGCTGTATTTGGAATGATAATTCTTTCGCTTCTAATATTTCTTTTAATTTACAAGAAAATCAGGCTAAAAATTTTTATAATTTTACTTATTTCACTTACCTTAGCTTTACCCCAAATTCTTTACATGGGTCCTTCAGAAGTTAAGGTAAATTTTTTAAGACCCGGATATCTAATAGAAGAACTCAATATTATCAATTTCTTAAAATATTGGTTTTTAAACTTAGGTCTGACTACAATAATTGCGCCTCTTGGAGTATTTTTAGCGAACAAAAAGCAAAGAACTTTGTTTCTTCCTTTTCTTGCCCTATTTGTTGTCGGAAATGTCTTTCAATTTTCTCCCGAAATTGCTGCTAATCACAAATTCTTTAATCTTTTTGTAATTGGGGCCAACTTTTTTACTTCACTTACACTTCTTTATTTTTTTAAAAAGTCTTTACAATTTAAAATTTTCTCGACAGTTCTTCTTTTTTTCCTGACTCTTACAGGAGTAATTGACTTCTTTCCCATATTAAACGACAGTTACATGATTGTAAAAGATATTCCCAACAACAAGGCAGCCACTTTTATTAATCAAAGTACTCCCAAAAACTCAGTTTTTCTAAATTCCTCTTTCCTTTATCACCCAGCATCAATTGCTGGCAGGAAAATTTTTATGGGCTGGCCATACTTTCCCTGGAGTGTCGGATACGACACGAATAAAAGAGGAGTAGAATTTAATCTCATGTATACATCCTACGACAAAGAACTTGTTTGTTCTCTACTTAGAAAAAACAATATTGACTATATTACTACTGAAAATACTGAGTTTAATAGAGACTTACCTAAAATTAACACATCATTCTTTCAAAATAATTTTAAAATGATATATAAAGACAATGAAAGCAATATTGAAATATTTGAAATTTATTCAAGTTGTGGAAAAGCGGAATGAATAAAAAATGCCTTTTAACAATTTTACTAATTTTGATTTTAGCAACTTTTCCTAGAATTTGGGAATTAGATAAAAAACCGCCTCTTATCGTTGACGAATACGCAAACATAAAAATGATAAAAGAAATAATAGCAGAAAATAAATTTGGAATTACGGAATTTCATTGGGATCCAAGTAAAACTATTCTTCCCTATTACCCAACAATTCTTTTTTTTAAACTCAAAAATATTTCAGAAGAAAAAAATAGCTTACTTCTTCTAAGACTTACCTCTGTTATTTACAGTCTAATTTCGCTTCCACCTTTTTATATTATTGTCAAACAAATTACTGATGATAAAATTGCTCTAATAACCACGATTCTTTTTTCATTTAGCTATTATTTTTTTGCAGTTTTCCAGAGTAGGGTGGGTTGACATCATTTTTATTATTGCCTTAGTAATGTATATTTTTCTTTTTTTAAACACAGGATTAAAAAAATCCGGAAATATTTTTTGGATTTTCTTAGCGGCAATTTTTTCATCTTTTGTCTTCTATTCTTACCAAGGTGGCATCATCTACATTCTTTCATCCTTCATTTATTTAACGTCTTCATTTATTCTTTATAAATGGCAGTTTAAAAAAGCTTTTGTTTATACTCTTTCTTTCGTGATACCTTTTATAATTTTTTCTTTACCTTGGCTTAATAAAATTTCAAAAAATTTTGATAAATATAGCTTAAGGGCAAGAGTTATCAGCATTCAAAACACAAATATTCCATACCACAATCTCGAGGAAAAAAGTGAAATTTTAAAATATCAAATAACAACCTCGATAAAATCCTGGATTCTTCTTGAAGCAATTGATGGAGGAGGATATGAAAATGCTCGTTATCTTCCCCTCAAAGTTCCTCCGTTAAACATTTTTATAAAGTTCTCTTTTTGGATTGGTATTTTAATTATGATTTTAAATAAAAAAATTTTTAAGAAAATCTACATTTGGCCAGTTGTGCTTTTTTTAACTGTTTTCTTCGGACAAATAATGACCGTAGACCCTCCTAACGGCGCCCGCGCGGTTATAGCCTTACCCTCATACTATATTATCTCCTCAATGACTATGTGGGAAATATATAAAAGGTCCAATAAGAGTAATCTTGTTCTTGGCTCGCTATTTTTTCTTTCATTCATCTTCTTGACTTATGACTTTTTGATTTATAATTTTTGGATGAAGTGGATTAAAGTATAAATTATGGACAAAGAAATATTTTGCATAATTTTTTGGTGGCTAACAATTTTTGCCTTGGGTTTGATAAACCTTCCATTCACATTCGCTTTATTTAAGAGATCGACACGTTTAAGTTTTGGGTTCTCAAAATTGGTCGGAGTTCTTACTTTATCTTACATCTTTTTTCTTCTTTCTATATTTAAAGTACTGCCTCTAAGTAGAATGGTCTTATTTTTTATCTTAATTTTACTTGCATTCTCAAATATTGTTCTTTTTAACAAGTTTAAAAATGAAATTATCAAGGGAATTAAAGAAAGCCTTCGTGTTATCTTCCTACAAGAAATTCTTTTTAGTCTAGGATTTGTCTTCTGGGTCTTTATCAAAGCCCATCAACCAGATATAAATGGTCTGGAAAAATTTATGGACTTTGGGTTTATAAACTCAATATTAAAAGGAAAATACCTTCCTCCTTTAGATATGTGGTTTTCGGGTAATTTTATAAATTACTATTGGTTTGGTCATTTTATAACAGCTGTAATTACAAAGTTATCTGGAATTCCGGCTTATATAAGCTATAATTTGATGCTTGCGACAATACTTGGGCTTACTTTAATTGGAGGTTTTACAGTCGTACAAACCCTAGTTTCCAAAATAAGACCAAAACTAAATAAAAGAATACCTCTTCTTGCTGGATTAATTTCAGCGGTTCTTCTGGTCTTTGCCGGAAATTTTCACACACCATTTTATGTTTTAAAAGAAGGAAAAGATAAATATTGGTATCCTGATGCAACTCGCTTCATTGGATATAATCCAGAGACAAACGATAAAACAATCCATGAATTTCCAATTTACTCATTCGTTGTTTCTGATCTTCATCCCCATCTCTTAAACCTTATGTTTATACCTTTGTTTATTGCACTTCTTTTAATTATAAGCTTGGGTAGTTTTTACATTGAATTAAAAAATTTACAAAAGTTTTTTTTGAAAATCGGATCCTGGTTTCCTTCGGCAAAAAAACAAAATGTAATTAAAAATTTTTTCTTTGAAAAAAGAATAAACTTAGGCTTTTTACCGCTTGGGTTTTTACTTGGGATTTTCTTCATGACCAATACATGGGATTTCGCAAACTATCTTCTTGTATCGGGAATTACTCTAATGCTTTTTAATATTAAAAAGGGAATAAATTTTAAAAACCTTTTTTATTTAGGAGCATTTATATTTCTAGCTGTCCTGACAGCATTTTTAGTAGCCTCACCTTTTATTTTAAATTTTCACTCCATTGCTCAAGGTGTTGGTTTTGTGATGTCAAGAACTCCCATTTGGCAGCTTTCCATCCTTTGGGGATTTCCTGCAGTTTTAACCATTGTTTTTATCATCACACTTAAGATCTCACTTAAAAGGTTGATAAAAATTAAACTTATGCAGGAAACAGATCTTTTTGTATTAGCTTTAATTATAGCTTCATGGACACTTATAGCTTTACCCGAAATTATATATGTCAAAGATATTTATATAACTTCATACCACAGAGCAAATACAATGTTTAAGTTAACATATCAAGCTTATGTGATGTTTTACCTTTCCAGTGGATACATCATTGCTAGGTTCATAGATCAATTGAAAAATCGCTTGAGAATCTTAGCAGTTGTCTTTTTTACATTTATCCTCACATCTATTCTTATATACCCTTACTTTGCTATTAATTCTTATTATGACAGATTAAAAAACTATCAAGGCTTAAATGGAGAGGAATGGCTCTCCAAGAAGTATCCTGATATCTACAATGCAATAGTCTGGTTAAGGGAAAACGCAGAAGGACAACCTACAATTTTAGAAGCTCCAGGAGACAGTTATACAGAATTTAATGTAATATCTTCATATTCAGGATTACCGACTGTATCTGGCTGGTTTGTGCATGAATGGTTGTGGAGGGGCAGTGCTGAAATTCCGCAAAAAAGGGTCATTGATATTCAACAAATTTACACCTCTGACGATATTAATCTCACTAAAACTCTTTTGCAAAAGTACAATGTAAAATATGTAATTGTCGGACCATTTGAATATAAAAAATTTCCAAACTTAAAAGCTGAAAAGTTTTCTCAAATAGGCAGTGAGGTTTTTAAATCTTCCTCCTTAAAAATTTACGAAATTTAAAATTACTTCCAATTAAATTTTTTGGCTCTATAATTTCTCTTTTAACTGCACTTATTCTTTCTCAAAACACAGGAAACCCAATCGTTGGCTTTATTCCAACTTCCATCTTTTGGAATGAATACATATAAGTTGTCATATTTTGGAGACTTAACTGGGTTTAATAAAAGATCCTCAGGTAGAACAAAAGAAGACATGTTTTCTTTTACTGAAATTAATCTTCTTGCAAGAATAGCAAATGAAGATGGCGTAATGTCCGTTTCTACACTTTCTGAAACTATCCTTAACAAGGCTAGAAGTTTTGGTGGTGAAAGTAAAAATTCCTTAGATAAAACTTTATCTTTTACTGCTTGTAAAACCCTTTGCTGACGGGATGCTCTGGCAAAATCAGTACCCTCATCTCCTTTGGCATTTCTTGAACGAACAAACTTTAAGGCTGTTTCACCGTCCATATGCTTCTTACCTGCCTCAAAACTTACAGTTTCATATCTACATTTGTATTCGGGATCTCCACCACACATGTCATTTTCCTTTCCAGCTATCGGATAACGCTCATCGGTAAAGCTTCTTTCAACTTCAACTTCAATTCCTCCCAAAAAATCTATTATTTTTTTAAATCCTGAAAAATCAATTACAAGAGCGTAATGCACAGGTTCTCCGACAATCTCTTCAACGGTGGATTTGGCCAATACAATACCGCCGTTTTCCTGCTTCTGATTCCCCCAATAGTAAATGCTGTTTATCTTGGTTCGAATCTCAGGGATCCATATATCTCGTGGCAATGATATTAAAGTTAGCGAAGATTCTTCATGATTTAAAGACGCAAAAATTATAGTATCTGTCAAGTCCTTGCCTTCATGTCCTTCTCCTCCCTCGCCCAATATAAGAATATTAGTTCTGCCTTCAAAAGATTTTATTTTTTCCTGAGGAGTAAAAACAAAATCTTTAGCAAGATTAAAATAAAAATCTAACTTTGTTTGCCGCAAGAGGTTTCCTAGAAAAATTAAAAGAAGATAAAAACCCAATATCAACACAGAAGTAATAAATAATCTCAATAACCAAACATTTTTAAAAATCTTTCTCTTAACTTTTGAAAGAATTATTTTGCCTCTACTAGAGGTCTTTATTTTCAAAAAACTTTGCAATTTTAAATAATTTTTAAGCATGTTAAAATCAAGAAGAATCCCTAAATGGATTAAAGCTTTTATTCTTACTTTCCAAAATCAATTCTATTAAAGAAAATGGATTTACACAACCTCCTCTTGGGCTTAAACGAACAACAAGTAAACGCGGTAACCTTTGAAGGAGGGCTACTTCTGGTTTTGGCTGGTGCAGGTAGCGGAAAAACAAAGGTTTTAACTCACAGAGTTGCTTGGCTTATAGCCAAAAACGAGGTTAGTTCTGAAAACATCCTCCTTCTTACCTTCACTAACAAAGCGGCAGCCGAAATGAAAGAAAGAGTAATTAAACTTTGCCGTCAGGCACCGGCTTTCGCAGGAACCTTCCATTCATTATGTGTGAGGGTTCTAAGAAAAGACGGTGGGGCTATAAATATCCCCCCCAATTTTTTAATTTACGATGAAGAAGATTCAAAGGAGGTAATTAAATTAGTTCTTAATAAATTAAATTTTTCAAAAGAGGAGTACAATCCTAGCACAATTCTTTCACAAATTTCAGAAGCAAAAAATCAAATGCTTTCTTTGTCTGAATATAAACAAGTTATAAAAGGAGGGTTTCAAGAAAAAATAATTAAAATTTGGACAGAGTATGAAAAATTACTTAAAAATTCAAAAGCTTTAGACTTTGATGATTTACTTTTAAAAACAGTTCAACTCTTTGAAGAGTATCCGAATACTTTATCCAGATGGCAAAGTCTATTAACCCATGTTTTTGTTGATGAATGGCAAGATACGAATAAAGTTCAATATAAATTAATCAAACAACTTACCTTTTTAAACAAAAACTTGACAGCAGTTGGTGATGCGAGTCAAAGTATATATTCCTGGAGAGGTGCTGATTTCAGAAATATCAATAACCTGGTAAAAGATTTTCCCGAAATTAAAATCATCAACCTTGAACAAAACTACCGCTCTACACAAATTATTTTGGATGCGGCAAACTCTATCATTAAAAAAAACACCTCTCATCCAATTTTAAAACTCTGGACAGATAAAAGCGGAGGTCAAAAAATAAAAATTTATAAAGCAAAAAGCGAATTAGATGAAGCTTTTTTCGTAGTAAGTAGAATTAATCAATTGGTAGGAGAGGGATTTAATTTCAAAGATATCGCTATTTTGTATAGAACCAACGCTCAATCACGTGTGCTAGAAGAAGCATTCCTTCACTCAGGTATTCCGTATATTATAGTCGGCGGAATAAGATTTTATTCCAGAAAAGAGATTAAAGACATAATTTCCTATTTAAGATTGCTTGTAAATCCAAAGGATAAAATTTCAAAAAAAAGAGTAGAAAAACTCGGGGTTAGGCAGTACCAAAAATTTAGAGATTTTTTCAAAAAACTTCCAAAATCCTGGCAGCAAAAACTAACAACTTTAGAAATATTGGATTCTGTCTTACAAGTTACAAACTATCTCTCCCGCTACAAAAAGGAAACAGAGGAAAACTTAGGAAGACTTGAAAACATTAAAGAATTGCGTTCTGTGGCAACAGAATTCACCAACATTAACGAATTTCTAGAAAATGTTTCTCTCTTGGAAGCGGAGCAAGATGACTCTCAAAAGCTTATTCCAAACACCCAAAGGGCAGATGAAAAAAATAAGGTTACTCTAATGACTCTGCATGCTGCTAAAGGACTAGAATTTCCCGCTGTTTTTATAGTGGGAATGGAGGAGGGACTTTTCCCTCACTCAAGAAGTTTATTTGACATGAATAACCTAGAGGAAGAAAGAAGGCTTGCTTATGTAGGTATAACACGCACCAAGGAAATTCTGTATTTGACATATGCGGCAAAACGACTTTTCTTTGGCCAAAGAACTAGCAATTTACCATCACGTTTTATAACCGATATCCCGGAAAGCTTACTTGAAGTCATTGAAAAAAATTATGACTCTCTCTGAAAAGAAAATCTCAACTTAGAAGAAGAATTCGAGAATTTAAGAAAACTGTCTTAAAAAATCAATAACCTCGGAGGTTTCCTTTGTTTTTTTTAACAAGCGCAAGAAATTCTTTGTTTTTTCCTTTTTCTCCGAGTATCGGTGACTCAATCATCTTAATTAAATTTCCACCAGCGGATTCAATATCTTTTCTTACTTCCTGCAAAACTTCGTCAATTCTTCTTTGATCAAGCCTTCCTTTGATCAAATACTTAGAGTCAGCTTCATATTGAGGTTTTATAAGAGAAATTACTATTCCTTCATTTTTAAGATTTGCTAAGGAGTTTGGAATAATATATTTTTGTTTTGTCCAACCAACATCAATTGAAATTAAGTCAACCTTCTCAGGTAAACTAACATGCATGGCATTTTTTCTTTCTAAAACTACGACTTTTGGATTTTTTCTTAAATTCCAATCAAGAAGTCCATACCCAACCTCAACAGCATAAACCCTTTTACAACCGTTTTTTAGTAAACAATCCACAAAACCTCCAATCGCAGAACCAAAATCAGCACAGACCTTTCCTTTCACTGAAATTTTAAAAGTATCTAGTGCAAATTGAAGCTTGTTTGACGCTCTTGAAACAAATTTCATAAATTTAATCTATAATAATGAATAATGATACTATCTTTAAGCAAAACCTCTTCATGAAGTTAAAAAAGAAGTTAAAAAATGTTTGAGAAAAATTTTTGAAAAATAATTTATTCTTAAAAACTTCTATGAATATAAAAGAACAAAAAAATTGGAATAATAAAGCAAACCATCCGCTTCAAACTTGGGAATGGGGAGAGTTTAGAAAAGCATGGGGAAACGAGGTTATAAGATTTCCTTTTGGACAAATGACTCTTCATAAAATACCTTTTTTAAAACTAAGGCTGGCAATATTTGAAAAAGGTCCGCCACCAACTAAAAGAATGCTTGAAACTCTTTATAAATTTGCAAAAGAAAGAAGTCTAATCCTTATTAAAATGGAACCAAACGTACCCGTATCAATTAAAAGTTTAAAGGGGGAGGGAAAAATAAAAAATTTTTCGCATTTAATTTACAAAAGGGATAAATTTACAAAATTATTATCAAAATTTAAATTAGTCTCCGGAAAAACCATTCTTTCACCAACAACTCTTTGGATAGATCTAACTAAATCGGAAGAAGAACTTTTAAAAAATCTTCACCCCAAAACCCGCTACAACATAAGACTGGCTAAGAAAAAGGGGGTAGAAGTTTTTGAAGACAATTCAGACAAAGCTTTTGAGAAATACATTCAATTAACCAGAGAAACAGTAAAAAGACAAAATTTCTACGCACATACTGAAAGGTATCATTGGCTTATGTGGGATTATCTTCATAAACTTCCCATTTCCAATCACCAACCACCAATAGCAAGGCTTCTTGTCTCCAAATATAGGAATGAGACACTCTCTGCCTGGATTTTATTTGTATGGAAAGATTTTCTCTATTATCCGTACGGCGCATCAAGCGAAAAATATAAAAATGTGAAGGCAAATAATTTGATGATGTGGGAAGCAATTAAATACGGCAGGAAAAACAATTTAAAAATTTTCGATTTATGGGGAAGGGAGGAGGGAAAAGGTTTTACAAGATTTAAAGAGGGATATAACCCTTATTTGGTTGAGTCATTAGGAAGTTGGGATATGAAAACTTCAAGGTTTTATTGGCCTTATAGAGTATCTGAGTTCTTGCGCTGGCAAATATTAAGAATAAAGAAAAAAATAATAAAACCTAGCTTCTAATTAAGAAGATTCCAAAAGTAATGCTTGATCTAAGACAGACAACACAATACGCCAACTTTATGGAAAACATTGGCTTTATTTGTGAAAGAATAAATGGAGTGAATTATTTCATAAAAAAAATTCCTATAATTGGCTCTTTTATAAAAATACAAAGGCCTGAAAAAATAGAACCAGAGACAATCAAAAAACTCATCCAAAAATATAGAGCCTTCCAAGTTTTAATAGAACCAAAGTATAAACACCAAGAGTTTAAAATAAAAACTATTGGTTTTAATCCATCTAAAACTCCATTCCTGCCATCAAAAACTATTCACATAAATTTGGAAAAATCAGAAAGAAGGCTTCTTTCAGAGATGCACCCCAAAACTCGCTACAACATAAGACTGGCTAAGAAAAAGGGCTTAAAAATAAAATTTTCGGACGAGATAGAAATTTTTGCTAATTTTTGGCAAGAATGTGCAAGAAATCAGAGAAGATTATTTCTATCGCAGAAAAAAGAAATAATAGCTCTTCATAAAGCGTTTAAAGAAAACTCTCACATTGTCCTTTGTTACAAACCCGACATCAGCAGTACTTTTAAAACACAAAACTCTAAAATCATTTCTGCTATACTAATGCTTAATACAAAATACATAAGCTACTATATGTACGCAAGCTCCTCTCTTGAAGGAAAAAAACTTTTTGCACCCACCCTTAACGTCTGGGCTTCTATTAAGCTTGCCAAAAGACTGAAGTGTAAAATATTTGATTTTGAAGGAATTTATGATGAAAGATTTCCTTTAAAATCATGGCTGGGTTTCACCCGTTTTAAAAAATCATTCGGAGGCGAAGAAATAGAGTATCCCGAACCTCATACTAAAAATTTTTTACCAATATGATAAAGGTTAAAGAGTATATGAGAAACCAAACAAAAATAACGGCATAAGAGTGCTTATTGATAAACTTTGGCCAAGAAGAAGAAATTCAACAACATAAAACGCATTAAAAGAATTTTTAGAAAAATTTAGTCAAATAAAATAATTTTATAAATCTCCTTTACAAAAAAGGCTGTATTCACATTGTTCGCACAATGTATTGCCAGAACATCTAAAATCTGAGTTTTCTATTTCTTTGCGAATTCTATATATTTCATCGATCGCCTCCTCAAGCTGTTTTCTATTTCTTTGGGTGGTAAACTTCTCTTGGGTATCAAGAAAGTAAAGCGAGAGCTTTACTTTTTCAGGGTCTTTTTTAAAAGGTGGTTCCGGAATAAAAGTCGAGGCTAAAGCATAAAATGTAAGTTGTAAATTTTTGTCTACTTCTTTTTGTGAAGGAATTGTCGCACCAGTTTTATAATCCAAAATTTCTAAACAGCCATTCTCTAACTCATCTACTCTATCCATTACTCCCCCGATTCTTAACATTTTTTCATTTTCTTTTTTGGGAAGAGGAAGTGTGAATCTCTGCTCCATTAAAATTGGAAGTGTCTTTTGATTAAAACCCTCTTTTAGAAATCCGAGAAGGTAAACCTTCGCCTTTTCAAAAAACTTTTTTTCATGAACTTTACCTGTAAAACCTTCTTTAATCCAGTTTTCTTCCAAAATCTCCAAAATTAACTTTTCTGTTGGTTTTAAATTTTCCTTAATCCTCTCGTAAAAAATCTTGAGAGTTTCATGAATTGAAGTACCAAAACTTTGAGAAGCTGACGGCAAAGTAGGTACTTTGTAAATATATTTTAACTTAAAATGAAGCGGGCATGTCTGAAATGTCTCTATCTGTGAATAGGAAAGATAATCAAAATGAAACTCCCCACTTTTCTTTGAATCAGCCAGAATAATTTTTGAGGGTGGCTTATAATCAAGAAAAGACAATTGTTTCACCTTTTTCTCCTGAAACTCGTCAGAAATCGCTTCATCACCCAAAGCTTCATAAATAAAAGGAGAAAGCTTTCTTTCGCGCTTTCCCTCTCCATAGTAATTGGCGGCGGTTAAATAAAGTCTATCCATTGCCCTAGTCATTCCTACATAAAAAAGTCTTCTCTCCTCCTGAATGTGATAATCTCCTTGTGGCAAAACTTCTTTTATCAACTCATCAGGGATGGGAATTTGTTCTCTGCGCTCAACAGTAGGAAATCTTTGGGATACTAAATTTACCAAAAAAACCACAGGAAATTCTAGCCCTTTGCTTGAATGAACCGTCAAAATATTGACTGCATTAATCTCCATCCAGTCAATATCAACCGCCAATGGAGACTCGCCCAAATCAGTTGATAGGTCAATCCAATCTAAAACACTTGGAACTGTCGCATCATCATGCTCAACTTCATAAGTTTTCAATTTATCAAAAAATTTTGAAATATTTAATGCTTTCTTTTCAGCGTCAGCTGTGTCGGGATTGAGAAGTTTTTGAATAAGGCCTGTATCTTGTAAAAAATAGTAGAGAAGTTGACCCGCAGTTTCCTTCGTCACCAGTTTTAGATGCCTGCGAATTATTTCTGTCAGTTTTTTTATTTTTTCTCTAGTTTCCGAGTTGACAAAGATTTCATCTATTCTCTCGCATGCTTCAAAAAAACTTAAATTAAAACGCTTCGCAAAATTTCCAATTTTTGCAAGATCTCTTGAATCTATATCAAAATAATCAATTGAAAGAAGTCTATAAAATGAAACAGAGTCGTAAGGATCACGAAGAACTTTAAGGTAAGAAATTAGATCTAATATTTCCTGCTGTCTAAAGAGTCTGCCGGGTCCTAAAAATTGATATGGAATTCCATTTCTCTGAAGAGAGCGAATAAAGGGTTCAGCGTGATTGTTTGCGCGTACTAAAATTGCGATGTCGCTAAATTTATATTTTTTATTTAGAATTAATTCTTTTATCTTTTTGACAACTGCCTCTGCTTCATTTTCAACTCTGTCTTCATGAATAAATCTAACCTCTGTATCTACTTCTTTTCTTTCAGCTATAAGTTTTTTATTGATATTCTCAATAACCTCAAGCCTATCTGGATTGTTGTGCTGAATAAGCGAGTAGGCCTTATCCAAAATCTTCTGCGAGGAGCGGTAATTATTAACTAAAGTTACAAGTTTGGCATTAGGGAAATTTTTCCTGAAGTAAAGTGCATTTGAAACAGCCGCACCGCGAAAGCGATAAATACTTTGATCGTCATCAAGAACAACTGTTATGTTGCCTTTTTTGGCTAACATCTTTACCAGCTCGTTTTGAGCAATGTTTGTATCTTGAAATTCATCAACTAAAATATATTTAAACTGTTTCCTATACTTTTCCAAAATGTTGGGTCTTTTCCTAAAAAGAAGTAAAGTCTTAACAATCAAATCTCCAAAATCCATTACTGATTCTTTAATTTTCAATTCCTCGTATTTTTTATAGGCCTTTGCTAGCTCGCTCCACTTTTGAATTTCTATCTCTTGTTCCTTTGTTGTTTTTTTGCCTCTTGCCTCTAATTTCTTTTTTTCTACCCACTTTTGATAATCTTTGGGTGTAATATCTTCGTCCTGAAGCCGAGAAAAGTGCTGTTTTATTCCTAAAACGAATTTGGTTGGATTTCCTAGAGGTCTAAAATATTCTAAATCAAATTCAAAAAGATGATTTCTTAAAAACTGCACAGCCTCCGCCTCAGTCATCAGTTTATAATGCGGATCAAGACCAATATGAAGTGCTTCCACTCGAAGTATCCGATCGCAAAATAAATGGAATGTTGAAATCCACATATTTGTATAACCAAACGGCATTGCTACATCGACTCTTTCTTCCATCTCCCGTGCGGCTTTGTCGGTAAATGTTAGAGCTAAAATTTCAGGAGTTTTTGCTAAATTTCTGCTTATTAAATATTTAATCCTTTCGGTTATCACCGTAGTCTTTCCAGTCCCTGCACCTGCAATAATCAAAAGAGGGCCTTCTTTATGTCTAACTGCTATAAGTTGCTTTTTGTTTAGTTTCCTATCAAGCATATTTTTAGTAAAAAAAATTCAATATCTTAAGGTTTTTAAAAAAAACTAACCTCTTAATCTGCCTACCTCTTTTTCTTTTTCTGCACTTAAACTTTGTGTTGTCGTAATCTTTTGACCTAAGCTGTTAAACGAGTTTAGAACGCTGGACAAGGTATTAAAAGCGTTTGTGAGGTGTCTTTGAAGAGTAGAAAGGTTTTCTTTTACCTTTAGGTAATCCTTTTGAATAGCTTTTATACTAATTAAAATTTCCCTCGCTTTTTTCTCAATTTTCTGACCTTCAAAACTCATTAAAATTGCCCGTAGGTAAGCGTAAAATGTGGTCGGAGAGACTGGGAGAACTCTTTTTTCTCCAGCGTATTCAAAAAGAACCTGATTGTTTACTACTTCGTAGTAAATTGCCTCAGAAGGGATGTACATCAAAGCATAATCAACTGTTCCCTCATCAGTTAAAATATATTTTTGAGAAATATTCTCAATATGTCTTTTAACATCTTTAACAAACTCCCTCTCAAAAAATTTTCTCTCTGATTCATCCTTTGCCCTACTCACCTTTCTAAAATTCTCAAGAGGAAATTTTGAATCAACAGGGATAATTCCTGCCGAGGTTTTTATCGCTGCATCAACCTTCTCTCCAGACTTAAATGTATACTGCAGGAAAAATGACTGCCTTGGCAAATGCTGTAAAAGAAGCTCTTTTAGCACTTGCTCACCAATATTACCTCTAAGTTTTGGGCTTCTTAAAAACTCCTGAAGCTCCCTCATTTCCCTTCCAATTTCATTCATTTCTCCGATATTTTTTTGCACCTCGCTTATTACCCTCGCTGCCTTATCAAGTCTCTCGTTAAAAGATCTACTTTGCTCATTTAATCTAATGTTTGTGGTTTTGAGATATTCTAAAAGTTCATCTGAAGGCTTTTGCTTATCAAAAATCTCACTCAATCTCTTATTCAAAAACCACCCAAGAATAATAAACCCAATAACAACAACAATTATTATTTCCATAAATTCTAAAGTAATATTGATTTAAAATTTAACTTAAATTCTATCACCTTAATAGTTTAAAATGTAAATCAAAAAAATGGATAAAGAAACTAACAGAAAAAAATATCCAATACCTGTAAAAGATAAAAAAACTTTTCTAATTCCAATTTTAACTTTATTGCTCTGGCTTTCTTTAATCGCAGTAATCTTTTATATAAATCCGGAATCTCCCGGAGCTATTCCTCTTTTCTTTTCCTTAGTATTTTTTAGTTTGTTTTTAAGTTTTTTTCTTCTAATAAATAATCTTAGAAGAAGTTTATTTTTAAGCGTTGGCTGTGTTTTCTTTTTGTTTCTTAAATATCTTGGAATAGGAAGTTTGCTGAACTTGCTTTTAATAATTGGGGTTTTGACAAGTTTAGAATTTTATTTTTCGCAAAGAAAAAACTTATCTTGACAGAAGCACTTTTATTGATATACTCACTCATAGACTACTTCGTTCTATTAAACTAATAAATATAAATAACTTTTAAAAAACTAAAGTTATGAGAAAGTCGGAACAACCTTTAAATCTTTCTTTAAAAAAACAAATAGAGGAAACCCTTGCACAAACACTTGCTGATCTTAGGGATATTTCTGAAGCAAGAATTTTTTTGAGAGATTTTTTTAATGAAAGTGAACTGGAAACTTTGGCGAAACGTTTAGCTGTTGCCTATTGGCTCAAAAAGGGAAGAAGCTACAGCAACATACTCGAAAATTTAAAAGTATCAAGCGCAACTATCGCTTCAGTAAACTCTATAATTAATCGTCCCGGCATAAAACTTGCTCTTAAAAAAATAGAAGCCGAAGAATGGGCAAACAAATGGGCAGAAAAAATTAAAAAGTTTGTCAAAAAATAACCTCTTTTATTAATCAAAGCTCTTTATCTTCTTAAAAATAATTTAAAAATGTATAATAGGAGAATAATGAAGAAAAAATTTTATTTGACAACAGCAATTCCATATGTAAATTCAAAACCGCACATAGGCCATGCTTTGGAGTATGTAATTGCAGACGCTATTCATAGATATTATGAAATCTCAGGTTTTGATGTAAAAATAATTTCTGGAGCTGATGAAAATGCTTTAAAAAACTTACAAGCCGCCCAAAAAGTGGGTATTCCTATAAAAAAATTTTTGGATCAAAATTCAAAAATATTTAAAGATTTTTATAAATTACTTGAAGTAAATTTAGATGTATTTCGAAGAACAACAGATAAAAGATATCATCGGCCGGGAGTTCAAAAATTTTGGAAACTAGTTGAAAAATCTGGAGATATTTATAAGAAAAATTATAAAGGTTTGTACTGCGTTGGCTGTGAGGAATTTGTAACAAAAAAGGATTTGAAAAATGGCAAGTGCATCTATCACAACAAAAAACCAGAATTTGTAGAAGAGGAAAATTATTTCTTCAAACTGAAAAAATATCAAGATAGAATAAGAAAATTGATTAGTTCAGATGAATACGAAATTATCCCTAAGAAAAGAAAAAAGGAAGTACTTTCTTTTATAAAAAGGGGGTTAAAAGACATAAGCATATCAAGAACTAATGAAAGAGCAAAAACAATTGGTATACCGGTACCTAGCGATAACTCGCAAAAAATTTATGTTTGGTTTGACGCTCTAAATGTTTATCAAACAGCGGTAGGGTTTGGCCATGAACAAAGCTCCTGGAAAAAATGGTGGCCGGCAGATTTACATATAGTTGGAAAAGACATTATAAGATTTCATGCTGTATACTGGCCTGCCATGCTTCTTTCTGCTAAATTGCCTCTTCCTAAAAAATTGTTGGTACATGGTTTTGTAACCTCAGGCGGTAAAAAAATGTCGAAAACCCTAGGTAATGTTGTCGACCCCTACGAAGTTATTAACAAATACGGGGTGGAGCCTTTCAGGTATTTTTTGTTAAGTCAAATACCAACTTTAGATGACGGCGACTTCACTTGGGAAAAATTTGAAAAAATTTACAAATCTGACCTTGCCGACGGACTTGGAAATTTAGTATCTAGAATCGCCGGATTGACTAAAAATTTCCCCTTCAAGGCATCAAAAAACAAAAAAAGAAAAATTAGTCCTGATGTTAGAAAACATATAGAAAACTATCAATTAGACAGGGCTTTAGAAAATATTTGGAGAAAAATAAAACAGGCAGATACCTTTATTAACGAAAGAGGGGTTTGGAACCTCAATCCAAGCCAAAAGAAAGCGGCGCTTCAAAATTTAGTTGAAAGAATTAGACAAATAGCGTTTGACTTAAAACCTTTTCTTCCAAAAACATCGGAGAAAATTGAAAAACAATTCGCAGGACCTGAAATAAAAATATCAAAACCCCTTTTCCCCTATGTTAGTAAAAAATAAACTCTAGAATGCTTAAAAAATTCATCCTAAAAAATGAAAGATCTATAATTAGATTTCTTGAAATACTTCCAGGATTTGTGTCCTGGAACCTTATCCTTTTCCCTTATTGGGGAATCTTAATAATCCCAGAAATAGTTGCTTATTTTATACTTGCCTACAACCTTTATTGGTTTTATCAGTCATTAAGTGTAACTTTTACATTAATACTTTCACACTTAAGAATAAGTGCTTCTATGAAATACGACTGGCTAAAAGATTTAGAATCATTTCCAGATTGGCAAAAGGTCCATCACCTTGTGGTTATCACCACCTATAAAGAGCCTTTACATACCCTACAAAAAACCCTATATTCACTTTCAAGACAAACATTGCCCAAAAAACAAATTTCTATTGTCTTGGCAACAGAAGAAGCTGAAACAAAAGAAGAAAGAGAAAAAAAAGCTTATGAACTTAAAAAACAATTTGGAAAAATATTCGCCAATTTCTTCATTACGGTGCATAAACTTTCTCCGGGCGAGGTGAAAGGTAAAGCTTCCAATGAACGATTTGCTACAATTTGGGCAAAGAAAGAACTTGTTGATAAGCAAAAATACGACATAAGATACATTACTGTCACTTCATGCGATGCTGACCACAGATACCATCCAAATCATTTCGCAGCATTAACCTATAAATTTCTTGATAATCCCAAAAGATATTTTTATTTTTGGCAACCGGCTATCCTCTTTTACAACAACATTTGGGATCTACCCGCAATCACCCGAGTTCCGAACACACTAATGTCAATATGGAACCTTTCACAAATCTCGCGTAAGGATAGACTTATTAATGCACAAAATTATTCCACATCTTTAAAGCTTTTAGATGAAATTGATTATTGGGATCCTGATAAAATTCCTGAGGATTGGGGAGTGTTTTTCAAAGCATACTATAAAAAAGGAGGTGAGGTGGAAGTGGAACCAATATATCTTCCTGTTTACGCGGATGCTGCGCAATCAACTTCCTTTCTCAAAACCATTAAAAATCAATATGAGCAAATAAAGAGGTGGGCTTGGGGCGCAAGCGACGACCCTTGGATTATTAAAAATTACTTTCTCACCCCAGAAATTCCCTTCTTAAAAAAAACAATGAGATTAATAACAGTAATTTGGGCTCACTTCCTTTGGCCTGTAAATTGGTTTATTATCACAATCGGACTTAATTTACCTACTCTACTTAACAAGTCTTTTGGAAGAACCACTCTTGGCTACACTGTACCAAAATTCTCATCCCTGATTCTCACAATTTCCTTGCTATTTTTAGGAATAATGCTTATATTTGACTTTTTATACAAACCCCAACGGCCTAAAAACTTTCCCTTATGGAGACTTGCCTTAATTCCCTTTGAATTTATATTAATGCCCTTAACAGGATTTATCTTTAATGCCCTTCCTGGCATAGACGCCCATACTAGACTTATGCTTGGAAAGTATATCGAATACAAAGTTACCGAAAAGGTTTAAACTTTAATGAAATTAGCATTTATTTACAATATTCGTAAAAAATATCCTGACCCAAATGACCCCGAAAGCCACAGACAAGCAGACTACGATGATCCTTTAACTATAAAATGGATTATAAAACATCTTAAAAACTTAAACTTCGAAGTTATACCGATAGAGGCTAATGAAAAAGCATGCCTCAAACTTTATAAGTTTAAAAATGATATAGATTTGGTCCTTAATTATTCACTTGGTATAAATGGTAAAGATAGATACGCCCATATTCCAGCAATCTGCGAAATGCTAAAACTTCCTTACACAGGTCAATCTCCATTAGTAGCAGCAAGTATTATGAATAAAAAAAGGGCAAAGGAAATTCTTTTGGCAAATAATCTTCCCACGCTACCTTATCAGGTTTTTAAAACCCAAAATGAAAAACTTAAAAAAGACTTAAAATTCCCTCTTATTGTTAAACCTATTGCTCAAGGCTCATCCGCTGGAATAACTAACAAAAGTGTTGTTAAAAATGTTAAAGAACTGAAAAGACAAATAAGGTTTATTCTAAAAACATTCAACGAACCCGCTTTGGTAGAACCTTTCTTAGATGGAAGAGAGTTTTCAATATCAATGCTTGGAAATCCACCCCAAATTTTACCAATTATTGAATCAGATCATTCTCTTCTTCCTAAAAAATTTCTTCCCTTAGATTCTCTTGAAGTAAAATGGATATTTGAAGAAAAAGGCAAAAACAATAACCTAATTTGTCCAGCTAAGATATCCAGATCTTTAAGAAAAACTCTTGAAGAAATAGCTTTAAAGACTTGGAGGGTTTTGGAGATTGCTGACTTATGTAGGATTGATATACGCTGTGATAATTTTGGCAACCCCTTCGTATTGGAGATAAATTCGCCGCCAGGACTTATTCCGCCCGAGGTATCAAATTCCTCGTATTTTCCCTTGTCAGCTAGAACAAAAGGAATTAGTTATGAAAAACTTTTAAAAAAGATAATCTTTTCAGCCTTAAAACGCTATAAATTAAAAACTTCCATAACATAAAAGTTTAACTGGAAAAAAACTTCTACTTTTAAAAATAACTTGTATCAAGGTTTTAAAATAATTCATGGATATGAAAACTTTTACTTTAGGATTATTTTGTATAAGTATTTTTTGGATTATAGGTTAGGGTAATTTTTCTTTTCTTTCCCAACATTCCTTTTTTCCTTTATGGGTTGGCTATATTCTAACAATTTACGGACTTTCTGAAATTCTTTTTAACAATTCACTTTTAAGTTCTTATAAAAAAATCTTTCATCATACTTTTTCTAATTTCAATTCCGTTTTGGTGGATTTTTGAGTTTTTTGACCTTTTTACTCAAAACTGGCAGTATTTATTGCCAAATCCTGTTGAAGATTTAGAATATTTTCTTCGTGCATCAATTAACTTTTCAATTGTTATCCCTACAATTTTATCAACAGAGTTTTTATTTAGAAAAATTTTAAGATAGATAAAAATATTCAGGGTTAAAAAATTCAAAATCAGTAAGATAACTTCCTACATTTTTTTCCTTTTAGGAATATTAAGCACCTTTTTGATATTCAGTTTTCCAAAAATTACCTTTCCTCTTCTCTGGGTAACCGCCTTCTTAATTTTTGTAGCGCTGAATTTAAAATTTGGTTTTGACTCTTTTTACAGGTTTTTTCTGGGAAATGTGGAATTTTTTACTCCCTTCCGAAGTGGGTATACTCAATTCCATATCTTGAAATGTAGAAGGTGTTTGAAATGCCTATTTTTGGATATCTGGGTTATCCTTCTTTCGGATTGGAAGTTTCTAGTTTTACCTCGTTTTGTTTCGGAATTTTAAACAGGTTAATAAAAAAAATAAAATTCCTCTAAAGAAGCCACGCTTTTATTCTATTTTAGGTTGTCAGAGAAAGCTAAATTTTTTGATATACTGGAATAAGCATATGGAAAATCGATTTACAGCAAGCCTTTGGGGGGACGAAGGATTTTCAGCCATTCTTTCCGGAAATAATTAAAATAATATCCCAGGATACCTCTCCGCCCTTTTGGAATATTTTAGAACACTTGGTTTTTAAATTTTTGGAAACAGAAGAAATTTGTATCAGAGGTCTTTCCTTTTTCTTTTTCTTTTTCTTAGGTGCTAACTTTTTTACTTATAAAATTGGGTCGTTTTTATTTAACAAAAAGACATGTCTTTTGGCAGGAATTCTTACTTTTCTTAACCCTTTCTTCTTCACCTACGCATTTGAAGGAAGAATGTACTCCATTATAGCAAGGGTGTTTCAGCTTCCATGTACTTTTTTTGATAATTCTCTATAAAGAAGCTAAGGTGAACACAAGGGAAAAAATTGGATTTGTTTTTTCTCTCTTTGGTTTTTGTATTCACATCACTTTGCTTTTTTGCTGTTATTGTACAGGGTTTTTGGTTTCTTTATGAATTCATATTTGGAAAAAGAAACAGGGCTAAAAAAATATTTAAACTTTTTTAATAATTGCCATACTTTACACTCCTTGGATTTATCCTTTATATATTCAAACCAGAAAAGTATTTGGAGGATTCTGGCTGTCTACTCCAAATCTTAACGATTTAAAAGTGCTTATTTACGATTATTTGGCATAAGGAATAAAAATAATGATTTAAGAATTCCTTTGGCTTACTTACCCATACATCAAATAGTACTTTACTTAGTTTCTGCAGTCCTTATTGCAAGAAGGTGGTGGAAAAATATTAAAAAGACTATTTTTTTTAACTTCATGGTTCTTAGGTCCAATTTTTCTTACCTACTTAGTGTCGCAAAAGTTTCAATCAATTTCCTTCAACCGCTATCTACTTTACACAATACCAACAGCAGTGTTAACTCTCTCCTCTTCAAGAAGTAAAATAAGTATCGCCTTTATACTATTGTTAATATCCTCATTTCTTGCTATCGACTACAATTACTTCACAAATTCAACAAAACTTCCCTTCAGAAAACTTGTTTCATATGTAAAAAGTGAATCAAAATAGGGAGATTTTTTTAATTAACTGGTATTCAAACGGCAAACATCATATCTGGGAATCAAAGTATTACAAAATTTCCGCTCCAATTTATATCGAAGGAAACAAAGAACTTCCTTTTTTTGTCGGAACGGCATTGATGGGAAAAAGAAGATGTAATAAGAAAACCACCGGAAAACACAAAAAGGTTGGGTGTAATTACCAGAGGAGGTCTTGAAGAAATAAATATTTATGGTTATACTAAAATTAAGGTAAAAGAATTTGACGGACTAAAATTTCTCTGACTAGAAAAAAAAATAAAAAAATGCTTAAAAAATTAAGAAAATTTTTCCATACACCCACTTGGCTATTTTATCTACTTTTTGCTGTTTTAATACTTAGAATCCCTTCTTTTTTTGAACCTTACTCACATGGTGATGAAATGATTTATCTAACAATCGGAAATGGGTTAAGGCAGGGTATACCTCTTTACAGCGGCCTTTATGATAATAAGCCGCCGCTTCTTTATCTGGTAGCGGCTATTGCCGGAAATCTTTTTTGGTTTAAAGGAATACTGACTGTTTGGGTGCTAATAACAATTTTTCTTTTCTGGAAACTGACTTTAGTCCTTTTTCCTAAAAATCCAAAAACAGTAAAAGTAGCGACAATAATCTTTTCGTTACTAACCACAATTCCATTACTTGAAGGAAATATAGTAAATGCAGAGCTTTTTATGATAGGTCCGACAATTTTAGGCTTTTACATATTACTTTCACAAAAACTAACACCTAAAAATCTTTTTTTGGCAGGAATATCTTTTTCTGTGGCAACACTTTTTAAAGTACCAGCGTTTTTTGATGTTGTGGCAATTATAATTTTATGGCTGGCTTCTCAAAAATTAACCAGGAAAAATTTAAAGGACATTGGAGTAAAAATAATTTTTCTTTTCTCGGGCTTTTTTTTTCCAATATTAGCTACACTATTTTGGTTTTCCTTACAACAAAGTTTAATTGATTACATAAACGCCGCTTTTCTTCAAAATATAGGATATCTTTCTAGTTCTAGGCCTGGCGATGCTAATAAACCGTTTCTTTTTAGAAATCTTCCTCTGATAATCAGAGCCTTACTGACAACCACCTTTTTGCTTATTCTTTATCTATCAAGGAAAAAAATTTCTAAAGAGTTTATATTTGTAGGCTCCTGGCTTTTTCTAACTCTTTTTGCTGTCACGTTTTCTGAAGGTCCCTATTCTCCTCATTATCTTATACAAACAATAGGGCCTTTATCTATTCTTTTGAGTATGTTTTTTACTCTGAAAACAAAAGAGCAAGTTCTAACAATTTTTCCACTCTTATTTGCTTTTTTGGTACCAGTTGTCTATCACTTTTGGTACTATCCAACACTTCCCTACTACTCCAAATTCATAAAATTTATAAGTGGGCAAATGACTAAAGAAGAGTATTTCTCCACATTTGGAAATAAAGTATTAACAAACTATAAGATAGCGGATTTTCTTCTATCTTTTACTCAGTCGGGTGAAAAAGTTTTTGTTTGGGGTGAGTCCTCTACTGTGTATGCACTTTCAAAAAGACTTCCTCCAACAAAGTATGTTGTTGATTATCAAATCAAAGATTTTTTTTCTGAAAAAGAAATTTTTAAAATACTTTCCCAAAATCCTCCAAACTATATAGTTATTCTACCTAACGCACCCGAATTTGGACTTCTTAATAACTTTTTAGGAAAAAATTACGGAGTTATTCAAGAAATAAACGGCGCCCAAATTTTCAAACTAATTAATCCGAAAGTCAGATCTTTGATGTCTCCGTAAATAAACACTGCTTGAACTCTTATTAAAATAATGGATGAAAAAAAGTACCTTAGAAAAAGATTTTATTTTTGGAAAAAAGAAAATTTAGAAAGGGAAGAAAAAATTCCTTTTAAAAAAGTTCTAATCTTTTCTTTTGTTCTGGGACTTCTTACTATCTTTTCTGTAATATTATCACTGAATCGACTACCTCCAGAGGTGCCAATTTTTTATGGTCTTCCCCAAGGCAAAGAGCAACTAGGTCCTACAAGCTCCCTTTTTCTTCCGGGATTTTTGGCAATTTTTTTAAGTTTAATAAATACAGCCATTATCTTTACTTTAGGAGACGATTTTTTAAAAAAAACTTTAGTATTCACCTCTTTAGCATTAAATATACTTTGCTTTATTGGTACAATAAAGATAGTATTCTTAGTTGGAAATTTTTAAATGAATGTTTTTATTAAATTGTTTTTTTTACCGTTAGCCACCTCTTTATTAATCGCTTTCTTTACCACTCCAGTTGTTATTGCCTTAGCAAAAAGGCTGAAAATAATAGACGATCCCAAAAAACATAAACACCCCAAGGTAATTCACACTTATCCTGTGCCAAGGGGTGGAGGAGCTGCAAATTTTATTGCAATTCTTATCTCTTCTTTGTTTTTTTTACCTCTAGATAAACACCTCGCAGGAATTCTTTTGGGAGCAAGTTTAGTAGTTTTTCTCGGTCTTCTGGATGATAGATTCAACATAAACCCTTACCTAAGACTTTTAGTACAGTTTTTAACCGCAACTATACCCATTTTAGCAGGTATTGGCATTTCATTTTTAAGCAATCCCTTTAATGGAATTATCGATTTATCCTCTCCAAAAATTTCTTTTTTTTTACTAGGAAAAGAAAGAAGTATTTGGATTTTGTCTGATCTTTTCGCTTTCTTTTGGATAGTTTTTATGATGAATATGCTCAACATGGGCGCCAAGGGAGTTGATGGACAGCTTCCTGGGGTGGTAAGCATAGCTTCGCTAACAATTGCCTTTCTTGCTCTTCATTTTAGTACTGACATCACTCAATGGCCGATAAGCGTTCTTGCGGCAATTACTGCAGGAAGCTACATTGGGTTTCTTCCTTGGAATTTTTTTCCCCAAAAGATTATGCCGGGTTTTTCCGGTTCCACTTTAGCAGGATACCTTCTTGCAATTCTTTCAATCCTTTCCACAACTAAAGTGGGAACTTTAACTGTTGTTTTGGGGGTTCCTTTAATTGATACAGGATACACAATTTTGAGGCGGTTGCTTCAAGGAAAATCTCCTGTTTGGGGAGATAGAGGTCACCTTCATCATAAATTACTTGATGCTGGTTTGAGTAAAAGGCAAGTCGCCTTTTTTTATTGGACCGTCACAGGAATACTGGGATTTTTAGCTTTAAATTTGAACACCCAACAAAAACTTTATACAATTTTAGGGTTAACGCTTTTAATTGGAGGTTTACTGCTTTTATTAACTTATAAGGTAAAATCATAAATGAAGTTTTTTAAAATTTTATATCAGATTCTAAGAGCTTCCAGACCTCTTCATTGGGTTAAAAACCTCTCTTTGTTCGCAGCTCTGATTTTTAGCGAGAACCTATTTTCCAGAGAACTTTTCTCAAAGACACTGCTTTCCTTTTTCGCATTCAATTTTGCTACCTCAGGAGTTTATATCCTTAATGACATCAAAGATTCCCCTCTTGACAAACTCCATCCGCTTAAGAAAAAAAGGCCTATTGCCTCGGGCGAACTTAACATAATACCCGCAGCAATTGGTGCTTTTTTAAATATACTAATTTCCCTTTACATAGCAACTAGCTTTAACAGATTCTTTCTTTACTCTTTAATAGCCTATATTCTAATTCAAATCTTTTACACACTTTTACTTAAAAACATAATAATTGTTGACATCCTGATAATAGCGGCTGGCTTTATTCTTAGGGTTTATGCTGGGGCTTTTGTAATTGACGCCCACCTTTCAGTTTGGTTTTTGCTTTGCGTAATTTCACTTGCCCTTTTTCTTGCATCAGGAAAAAGAAGAGTGGAACTTGCATTTTTACCTAAAAGAAAAACAAGAATAAGCCTTTTGAAATATAGAAAAGACCTTCTTAACTCCTATGTTACTATGTTTGGAGGTGCGGCATGGATAAGCTGGTCTCTATTCACCTTCTTTGAGTCGCCGTCTCCGTCTTTACCCGTCTGGCTGACTTTAGCGGAGATTTCGAAAACTACTTCAATTAGTAAATTTTTAATGATCACAATACCCCTTGTTATTTTTGGAATAATGCGCTATCAATCATTGATATTTGAAGATAGGGCAGAGGCACCAGAAAAAATTCTCTTAACTGACAAATCGCTTGTGATAACTTTTTTACTTTGGACATTTTTAGTCATCTGGATACTTTATGGAGGAGTAACAAATTAAAAACTAAGGACTTAAGGTTGGTGTTGGTGTAATAATTCTTGCGTATTGGTTAGATATCCAACCAACTTTTTTTTCCTCCTCAGCCAAAAAAAATTCAATTTTAAACCAACCGGTTTGCTCATCTTTATCAAGCAGGGGGTATTGTTTCCCAACCTCAACTCTCCCTATCTCATTAGCCGACAATGAAGGGTTATCCCTTACCCTTAGAAAACCGGTGGAAGTTGGAAGAATTTCAACTAAACTTAGGGTTTCTTGATTTTTTTCAATTTCTTCTTGATTTTCTTGGACAGTCTTAGCAAGTTTTACGACAATCAAAAGTTTATAACCTTTGTAGGTTTTAATCTGAATATTTTTTTGTAAAAACCCCTCTTTCGAAATTAACAAAGAATGATTTCCCTGCGAAATAGAAGATATCTTATACGGGGTTTGCGCTTTTATTTGGTTATCAACTAAAAGCTGGGAAACATCTGGTATAGTTACTACAACAAGGCTAACCTCGTCTTTACCAGCCCTTTCAAAAGATAAAATCTCTACCGATGAACTTTCTTCAGTGTCGCTAAATTGCCTTCTTACAACAGTTTCAACACCTTCTAAAAGATTAATTTTTGTCTCATAAGGAATAAGGATTTTTTCTTGGGATTCTGGTACAAGCCTTACTGTTACCTCACCCGGTTTTCTAACACCTCTATAGGGAGTTCTTCCAACTTCTTCATTGTCTAAGAAAACTATACTTTGAGGGCTTGATTCAATAAAAATACCGGCTAACTTAGGTTTAGATACTGCAATGGCAAAGAAAATTATACCAATAAAAAGCAGCAAAAGAGAAAAAATTAAAGAAAGGATTACTAACTTGTTCACGGCATAAAAGTTTACTACATATTATCAACAAATTTCAAAAATTTTAAAAACCCTTTATTAAAACCATAAACCAAAGTTATTTTAAATCCCGTTATCCTATAGTATTAATAGGGTTGGCATGAAAATTTTTGTTTGTTAAATTTCAGTATATTTTTTCAAAGCATAATATGGGAAAGCTTTTTAAATTTTTTGCTTTACCTGCACTTATAACTCTGTCGGTAGTTTTAATTAAAAACACTAAAGCAGAAACTCCAACCGCCAGTAAATTCAACAAGTATTGTGCAGAAAACCCCGAGACCTGCAAAAAAGAGGATTTAGAGGATGCTGAAAGATGTTTCCTAACCTGTTCCAACTCTGAAAGCCAGGTGGTTGATGAGATTTTTGTACACGCTGGCGATTGACAAATCATTTACCAACTTCCCCATCCCGGTTTTAGTTTTAATTTAGTAGACAACAATTAAACAGCAAATGTGTCTTTAACAACTCACCCCTATAAAATTAGCTGTGTCGGAATAAAGTTTAAGCCCCGACCCTCAATGTTTCCTTCACCAACCCCCACACCGACACAAACCCCTACTTTGACTTTAACTTTAACTCCCTCTCTCCTACTCCTACCCCTACTCCTTCACCTGAAAAACCATGGTGGTGTCGTTATCTGCCAACCCCCCTACTGCCAGTAAGCTAAAGCTCAAAAAAAACTTTTAAAAAATACTGCCCAGGATAACTTAAATTATGAGGAAAATAATTCTTTCTTTCGCATTGGTAATTTTTCCTCTAACAATAACTGGTTTTTCCATTTGAAGAAAACAGTTTTAAAAAGGGACTAAAGGAAAATATCAGCAAAAGCATGTCCCAATTTTTAATTTCCAAAAATGAAGACGCCTCAACAAACGATACAAACTTTCTTCCTGATGAGAAAGTTTATGTAAAAGTTGTGACAAATTCAAAAATAAAACCTAATGCCCTCTTTCAAGTTCTTGATCAGAATAAAAACAGTCTTTTGACTTGATTGTTTCTGTGATTGATGGTGAATATAAAACAAGTTTTAAAGCGCCAAGTCAAGAAGGAGTTTATTATGTGCATATTGAAATAAAATCGCAAGAATTCGCTTTCTCGGGAGAAAAAAACATTAATGTCTTGGGTAAAGACGGATCCGATCAAGCATCAACCCAAAATGTAAATAGTAGGGCCGAAGCAATAATTTCTGAAAAAATAAGCGATAAACAAAGTTTTGAAGAAAACAAAGCCTTTGAAAACTCTCAATTGAAAGAAGAAGGACTTTTACAAGCTTTTTGGAAAGAAATTCTAAACCGTATTATCTTTTTTTTTGGAAAAATTTGTTGCCTCTTGATAAGTTATGAGTTTGTCTGTAAGTTAAATATATTATCTAACTATAAGCGCTTCAGTCTGCCCCTGAAAGCAACCTATTATTTTTATCAACATGAAATTGGTAAATGGCAACAGCCTTCTTGTTAAAGAAATACTGGAAGCGCTTCAATCTTTGGAAGGCTGGGGAAGTTTGGAAATCTATGTCTAAGACAATAAGGTAACTCAAATTACTAAAAGAGCAATTAAAAAAACAAATCACCAAATAATTTCTCAGCCGCAAAAAAGCAAGGCTTATTCAAAATGGAAAAAAAGAAAAGGACTTAGAAGATTTTGTTTCTGAATAATTATAAGAAAAAAACAAATAATTTAGATATCTTTTTTTAATAAATATTTTCTAACAAAATTTTACTCAAGGCGTTGAGCGCAAACGCAGGCGATTTCTTGAATGAGAAATCGCCTTTTTTGGTTTAAGTTATGAAAACATTAAATCTTTTTTTCAATCAGACTTTCCGTTCATTCTTTGGGGTGTTTCTTTCCTTGCTGTTGAGGAAGTTAATACCTCAAAGAATTTGGGGGGGTTAGAAAGGAGGTGAAGAAAAAGTATGGTTAAAAAAATAGCAGCCCTAGCAGGCGGCGCGGCATTGCTTTTGGGAGTAGCTCTTCCAGTTTTAGCACTCACCAATTGGATGAGCAAGGGTGATATAACGGTTACCAATACAGGAGTTGCTTCCCAAACCACTACCACCAAAGCAAAAGCTAACACTGGTTTTAATAAATCTTTATTTGGTGGAAGTGTGACAATTGGTTGTGCCACTGCAGTTTCGGGATCAGGTGCTTGGGCAAATATTTATACCACTGTGGTGGGTGGTTTTTAATCTGAAGAAAATTCTCAAAACTCCCAGACCCAAGAAATTGATCAAAATCAGGACTCTTCTTCTCAAACTTCCACAATTCCTCCGACACCCTTGCAAGAGAAGGCAAGCATAGAAACCGGTGATGCCCAAAGCTCAAGTACTGCCCAATCAAACGCAAATATTAGTCAAACAGAGCTTTAGGGAAGTTTATCAGGAGACTGTGTATTGGAAACCTCTTGTCTAAAAGAAACCAAAGTTGAAACAGATCAAAACTCGCAAACAAAAAACAAGCCTCCTCCGAAAGCGAAAGCGAAGAAAATACTTTACAAACTCAGGGAAACGGCTTGATAAGAAACCAAAGATGCAGCTTCTTTTTCGCAAACAGAAACAATAGCAAATATTAACGAGGTGAACTTAATAAAAAAAGGGGGAAAAGTAGACGGCGCCGAAAATGAGGCCTAATTAAATACTCAACCTGAGATAAGCCAAGCATCAGAATCTGGCAAGTTAGACTCAGAAGCGTTTGATGATTCCTTGAGTTCTGATAACCAAAGCGCAAGTCTTGATATTCAAACCAGCCAAAACGCTCAAGCAAAGAGCTCCTCCTTATTGCAGTCGGAGAGCGGAGGAAATATTGTAAAGGAAAGCGGCTCTTCTCAAATTACAACCGGTAATTCAATCTCTATCTTTTCCAACTTAAACATTTTAAACCTAAACTTGGTTGGTTCGAAGCTGATTTGGGCACTGGTTGATACAGTAGAAATCAAAGCGAAAATATAGACTTTTATCACAGTACTTCAAAGATTTAAATCCCTTTTTGGGAGTCTTTGAAAACTCAATTCCTCAAGAAATAAACATAATCACGAATCAAGTTGCGGATTTAAGAAGCCAAACAAGCTCTAGCGGCGACACAGGATTTAATTCTACCTCTGGAGAAAATTCGCAGTTAACAAAAGGGGTTGCTTTCGCTTTTGCCAACAGTATAAATTTGGTTAATTTAAACCTTATCGCAAACAGGGCGTTGTTTGCGGTTGTTAACATTAGCGGTGAGCTTTTGGGAAATATTATTCTGCCAAACGTACTTCATCTTTCTTTCTCAAATTTTGCCTGGGGAAATGTTTTAGTTGAAACAAATCAAAATGCTTTAATCAACTCTGAAGCTCAGGTGGGAAGCTCAGCTGGCTCAAACACTCTTGAGGGAAACCGTGAAATTGCATCAGGAAATGCGATTTCATTCGCAAATAATTTTCTTTTGCAAACATTGTAAAAATAGGTGATAGTTGGAGGTTTTTGATTGTAAATGTTTTCGGAAACTGGAGCGAAAATCTTCAAAATTGGAATGCGCCAGGAGAAGAAGAAACCTTAAATTATAAAACTAATGTTTTGGAAATATATGATCAAATACAAGGAGCTAATTCTAAGCTAGATAACTAAGCGCAAGAGGACTCTAACGAAGAGGGAGGAAAATTGGTGGTTAAAACAAACCAGACTGCAAATATTTTAAGTAGAACTCTGGCAAACTCTAACACTGGCTTTAATTCTATTTTTGGTGGAAATGCTTCTGTTAAAACCGGAAGTGCAGTTTTAATTGCAAACAGCTTCTCCTTAGCTAATTTTGTAAGTGTTGGCGGAGGGTTTTTGTTTGGGGTTGTAAATATCCTTGGAAGTTGGTTTGGAAATTTAGTGGTTGCTTATCCGGATCTGGAGGTAAGCCTTCCAGACAATCTTGATTTTGCAAAACCCGTAGATACACAGGATTACCTTCTTAGATTAACAAATAATGGAAAAGCGAGGAAACAAAACATTCACCTTGAATTCAATTACCCTTCAGATACAACTTCTTTTTTGCAGAAAACAACCTGGGAAATTGACAAACTTGAACCCAGCGAAACCCGAGTCTACAGTCTAAAAGGCCAAATCCAGACAACAGCTTTGGCTAATAGCAGTTTGGTAGCCAGCGCATACGCAACCACGCAAGAACAAGAGATATCAAATGAAAACAACTCGGCAAGCGACGAAACCTTTGTTTTACCTCTTGAAAATGAGGTTAAAGAGTTAGATCATCGATTACCAAACTTGGAAACATCAGTTTGGAACAATGTGAACGACTTTGTCTATCCCGGAGACAGCGTTATAGCAAGAATAAATAATTGCTAATCAAAGTCCTTTTCCCGCCCGCTCGGTAAGTGTTGAAGATTCTCTTTCCAACGACCATCACATGCAAGCAATACCGATGAAGTGGAATTTGGGAGATGTTAAGAGATGTTAAGACAAACCAAAGAATAAAAATTGAATTCAAAATTGATTTAAGCAAAACACTTCCTGAGGAAATTTACCATATATCAGCTTTAGCAAAGGGAAAAAGTGAAGCAAGAGGCGAAGTTCAGACACAATCCCAGGTAAGCAATTTCCTTGTTAAATTGGTTAACATTGTTAATTTAAGCGCTGTTGAAGTAATGGCGAAGGAGGAAGAAATACCCAATCAAGAATTTTTGTTTAGCTACCCAAGCGGATTTACTAATTCATTAAATTAAAGAAAATATCTTCCTTACGCCCTTTTTGCAAAAATAATTACAGCAATACCTTTATCAACTTTAAGAAAAAAGATAAATGGAGAAAGCATTTTACCGACTTTTATCAGTAAAAGAAGAAAAAAGAAACCTTCAATAGTTATTGATACTTTTTTGTCTTAAAAACTTTTTTACAGAAAGAATTCGCCAACTTCAAGGGTCTAAACAAATACTTGACAAGAAAATAAGATATTATTATTATAAATTTTAGCACTTAAATAACTTGAGTGCTAACAAATTCTGGAAGAAAGGAGGTGATAATGATGGTAGATATAATAAGAAGGGACCCCTTTACAAGCTTTTTTGCCTGGCCAAGGTGGCTTGATGAATTCGAAGACCTCTTCCCAACCTTCGCAAGGCAAAGAGGTTTAAGAATTCATGAAACCGATAAAGACATAATAGTTGAGGCTGTAGTTGCTGGAATTCCTGCTGAAGATGTTGAAGTAAATATTGAGGACGGAGTTTTAACCATTAAGGCACAAAAAGAGGAAGAGGAAAAGAAAAAAGAACAATATAGAAAATCAAGCTACCATTATTATTACACCTGCGCTTTATCGGGAGGTCAGTGGGATAAGGCCAGCGCCGAAGTTGAGAATGGTATTGTAACCATTACCATTCCCAAAACAGAGGCGGCAAGACCAAGAAAGATTACTGTCAAGGCAAAGGGGAAATAAGTTCAAATGCTTGTGCTGGTTTAAATTTAAAAAAACTTAAGGTAAAATATATTTTGAGGGGCCACGTGGCGAAGTGGAAACGCTGCGGTCTGCAAAACCGCGATGCGCGGGTTCGATTCCCGCCGTGGCCTCAAATAAATTAAAACAAAAGGATTAATTTAAAAAACCCAAATCTAGAAAAAAAATTAAAAGTGGGGTTTAAAAAAGGGGATTATTCTAAAATTAATATTCCATTCCTCCGCCGCCTGGAATATTAGGTTCTTTCTTTTCCTCTGGTATATCAGTAACCAAACCTTCTGTTGTCAAAACCATCATTGCAACTGAGGCTGCATTCTGAAGTGCGGAACGAGTAACTTTAAGCGGGTCCAATATACCAAAGCCGGTCATTGAACCAAATTCTCCAGTTAGGGCATTATATCCATAATCCTTGTCCTTAGCCTCCTCAACCCTCTTAAGAACATAGCCATCATCCTCTCCGGAATTTTTTGCAAGCCAACGCAGCGGGCTTTCCAAAGCTCTTCTTACTATTTCTATACCAATTTTTTCGTCCTCATTTTCGTATTTCAAATTATCAAGAACCGCTCTTGCTTTAAGAAGTGCAACCCCTCCTCCAGGCAATATCCCCTCCTCAATTGCGGCTTTTGTTGCTCCTACCGCATCCTTTACTCTCTCTTTTTTCTCATTAAGCTCAACCTCTGTTGCCGCACCAACATTTATCTGTGCTACTCCACCTGAAAGTTTAGCTAGCCTTTCCTCCAACTTCTCTTTATCAAAATCAGATTCTGTCTCCTCAATTTGTCTTCTCAAAAGTGAAATTCTTGCGTTTATCTTGATTTTGTCACCTTTACCTCCAATAATTCTGGCGTTATCCTTATCAGTCCATACTTTTTCAGCCTGACCCAAATCCTCTATTTCCACAGACTCAAAGGTTCTTCCGGTATCCTCTGATATTACAGTACCTCCTGTCAAAACCGCTATGTCTTCAAGTATCTCCTTTCTTCTATCGCCAAAGCCAGGAGCTTTAATTGCTAAAACATTAAATGTCCCTTTCAATTTGTTAACAACTAGGGTTGCTAAAGCCTCTCCCTCAACCTCGTCGGCTATAATTACCAAATTTTTAGAAACTTTTACGAACTTCTCCAAAAACGGCAAAAGGTCTGATATAGAGGAAATCTTTTTATCAGTAAGAAGTATGTAAGCATCCTCCACCTCAGCTTCCATTTTTTCAGGATTGGTGACAAAATAAGGAGATACATAACCCCTATCAAACTCCATTCCTTCTTTATATTCAATCTCAATTTCTAAACCCTTTCCCTCCTCTACAGTAACCACCCCGTCTCGACCTACTTTATCCAGAGCTTCAGCAATTGTCTTTCCAATAGCTTCATCACCCGCTGAAATTGTAGCAACTTGTTCTATTTCCTCCTTATTTTTAATTGGTTTTGCAATCTTTTTAAGTTCTGAAACAACTGCCTCTACTGCCTTCTCAATACCTCTTTTTACAATCATCGGGTTTGCGCCGGCTGCGATATTTTTCATTCCGAAAGATGTCATTTGCTGAGCCAAAAGAGTGGCGGTTGTTGTTCCATCTCCGGCAATATCGTTTGTTTTATCCGCAGCTTCTTTGACAAGTTGAGCACCCATATTTTCAAAGGGGTCTTTTAGTTCTATTTCTTTTGCAACAGAAACTCCGTCATGAACTATATTTGGAGCGCCCCATTTTTTATCCAAAGCAATATTCCTTCCCTTTGGACCAAGAGTGGTGACAACAGCTTTGGCAACGATGTCTATACCCCTCATCAGGGCTTGTCTTGCATCTTCTGAAAATTTAAGTTGTTTTGCCATAGACCAAATTTATGACTCAACTATAGCTAAAATGTCATCAAATTTTGCGAAAAGATACTCAATTCCCTTAATTTTTACCTCATTTCCTCCCCATTTTTTGTAAATTACAACATCTCCAACTTTTGCAGGACTTTTTCGCTTTGCTCCTGAATCAGTAATCTCGTCAGGGCCAACAGCTAAAACTTTACCTTGCTGGGGTTTTTCAGAAGCACTATCTGGTAAATAAATTCCTGAAGCGGTTTTTTCCTCAGCCTCCATAGGCTCAATTAATAAATAGCCTGCGGCTGGCTTTATATTCAAGTTTAAGTTTTTATTTCTTTTGCTAGTCATATTTTAAGTTAGTTATTTTTTAGAGAAAATCGCTGTTAGCTTAAGAAGAAATTTAATTGGCAGTATCTAACAGCGAGTGCTATTTTAATAGAATAAAGTTTTATTTGTCAAGAGTCAAGTCCTATTTTGCGCTATAGGAGGACAAAATACTTTTAATATTAGTAGCTAAGTTGGCTAGGTTCTTACTATCAATTCCTTTTAAAATAACCTCTTCAAAAGCTGATTTTAACTGGGAATTTATTCCTTGCCTGCCGTCAAAAGTAGCATCAGCTAAATACCAGCTTTTTGTGCTGTCGGCAAGAGAAGCTACCGACCCAAGGACAAAATCCTCTCTAAAGATCAAGTTCATATCAGGTCTGGGATAAAGCCGGTAAAAACCTTCTCTGTCTTTTATGTTCTCATTAATTTTTTTTAGAGATTCGGGATCAGATAAAAACTTCAAAAATCTCCAGGCAAGCTCTTTGTTTTTACTTTTTTTAGAAACAGAGTGAACCCAGTAAGTAGCATAGCTAAAATCGGGATCTGTTGGTAGATTTTTTCTAACTTGAGGCAAACGCACAGTTTTAAATTTCAAATTTGGATTTATTTTAATTATTTCAGAAACTCTTCTACTTGGTCCAAAATACATCGCAAGCTTACCGTTCGCAAAAGCAATAGTTGAAGGAGGAAGAGCATTACTCCAAACCCTGTTTTCTCCGAAGTCTCTATAAAACTTTAGGGCGTTTTCTGACGCTTCTCCAACCGGATTTAATAAATCAACTTTATTTTGAATTAAAAGCAAAGCCACTACTTCCGGCCAATGATCAACATTTTGAGTAATTCCCATACTCGCACCCCCCCTTAAAATAAAGTCTTTGTCATCTTTTATTGTCAAAGTGTCGGCAAGGTATCTAAATTCATCCCATGATTGTGGCGGTCTCTGCGAGGACGAAATAAAGGCGTCTTCATTTATAAAAAGAGTTAGAGCATCAAATTCAAGAGGCATCCCTATTATTCCCTCGCCAGAAATGTTTAAATCTGAAACTACTGTTTTATAAAATGAACTTTTAAACTCCTGTTCGGACATAATTTGCGAAGGTAGTGTAGATAATTGGTTTTTAAACATTAAAGGCCAGCTATTGTGTATTTCAAAAATATCAGGACCGCTTTCAGAAGACAAAGCGTTTGCGAGAATGTTTTTATAGTCTGTTTGTGCTTTTTTAACATATTTTATTTTTACACCTGAATTTTGTTTTTCGAACTCTTCAATAAGAGGTAAAAACACGCTTTCGTCGTGTTGAATCCCCCACCAAACAATCTCCTTTTCACTGGGAGAGGTTATCGGACTTTTTGGTTTAAGCCTTGTTAATACTAAAAATAAAGTACCTAAAAACAAAAGGGGCAAAACCAACAGCAAAACTTTTTTAAAGATAAAATTTTTTAAAACCTTTGCTCCTGCAAAATCATGCATGCCCGGTTGATTTTCAATTTTTACCCCAGAAAGAACAGCTTCTTTTTCCAAATTCTTACTTTCAAGGAAGTTTGGAGGATTATTTCTAGAAAAATTTTTATTCTCGTTCATTTTTTAATAAATTCTAAATTCTATGATAACATACATTAAGTAAACTTCAAAAAAAAATTAATTTTATGGACAAATTGAATTATTTTATCAATATAAAAATTGGTTTCAACAAATTTCTTTTTTTTACCAACCTAATCTTTTTCTTTTTTACTCTAATCTTAAGCTTTCATCTTTTTTTTGTTGATAAAGCTCTTCCAACAGTTAGTGTTTTAGGGATGAATGTTGGAGGGCTGAATAAAAATGAAATTACAAAACTACTTATAAAAAGATTTAGCCCCCCTGATAAAATAATACTTATCGATGAAGAAAAAAAACAACCCTTAGAAATTATTTTAAAGGATTTGGATTTTTCTTACAATTTCGAGAAAACAGCTAAAATTGCCGTCTTTACTAATAAAAGCAAAAACCCATTAAAAAATGTTTTCAATATTTTCTCTTTTCCCTTCAAAAAAACAAACATTCCTCTATCGATTAATCTCGATGAAAAAAAATTAGATGAATATTTGCAAATTATCAAAGAATCAACCCAAACAAAAGTTTCTTACCCCAAAGTCTCTTATGAGGCTGGAAATTTAATCGTTACGAAAGGTTCACCTGGAAGAGAACTTGATAGCAAAAAAATAAAAATGGCTATTCTTGATATTCTTTCAAACTCAAAAGAGCCTGTTGTTAAATTAAAATTTACTACAATAAACCCTCAAATCTCTGAAGAAAGAGCAAAGGAACTTGGAAAAAAAGCTGAAAAACTCTTAAACAAAAGCGTAACTCTTTTTTTTGAATCTAGCGAAATAGTTTATGGAACTGAGTATTTGGTCTCGTTTATTGATAAAGATGCAAGTTTTAGTGAGGAAAAAATTAAAAATTTTATAAAAAATGAGGTTTCTCCAAAATTTAATAAAGAACCTCAAAATGCTTTTTTTAAATTTTTAGGAGACGAGGGAGAAGGAAAAATAGTTGAATTTAAACCGGCAAAAGAAGGGTTGATGGTTGATGAAAAATTACTTGCAGAAAAAATCTTAAATTCTCTTAGACAACTTGAAGAAAATAACAAAGAGGCAAAAATAGAAATTCCAATTGAAAAAATCCCTCCGGAAATAACCACCGAAATGGTAAATAATATGGGAATAAAAGAGCTTTTAGGCAAAGGTGTTTCTAAATTTAAAGGCTCTTCTTCTGAGCGCTTACACAACATTAAATTAGCTTCTTCAAAATTTAACGGTGTTTTGGTAAAACCAAATGAAGTCTTTTCATTTAATGAGATTTTAGGTGATGTTTCCTCCTACACAGGCTACAAGCAAGGTTACATTATAAAGGACGGAAAAACAGTCCTGGGCGACGGCGGCGGCGTCTGCCAAGTCTCAACAACTTTATTCAGAGCTCTTCTTTCCGCAGGACTCCCAATTATTGAAAGAAGAGCCCACTCATATAGAGTCAGGTATTATGAACAAGACTCGTTACCAGGATTAGATGCAACTGTTTTTGCTCCAACAACAGATCTGAAATTTAAAAATGATACAGGAAATTATCTGTTAATCCAAAGTGATGTGGATTTGAAAAATTACACTTTAACCTTTGAAATTTATGGAACATTTGACGGAAGAAATATTACCTTAACCAAACCTGTTATCTCTTCGTCAACTCCTCCGCCGGATGATTTGTATATTGATGACCCAAATTTGCCTGCGGGTGTTGTAAAACAAATAGAATATAAAGCTTGGGGAACTAAAGTAAGTTTTTTTTATAGAGTTGAAAAAAACGAAGAAATATTGTATGAAAATACTTTTGTCTCAAATTATCGGCCCTGGCAAGCTGTTTTTTTAAGGGGAGTGGGTGAGAAAAAATGAGAATTTTAGGTATAGAAACAAGCTGTGACGAAACTGCGGCGGCTGTCGTTGAAAACGGCGAAAAAATTCTCTCAAATATTGTTGTCTCCTCTTCAAAAATCCATGTTAAAACAGGTGGTGTTGTCCCCGAACAAGCGGCAAGACAGCAGTTAACATCCATAATTCCAGTAATAAATGAGGCATTAACCCAAGCTTTTGGAAAAAAACCAATAATCAAATATTTTGAAAAAGAAATTGATGCCATAGCGGTAACTGTTGGCCCGGGGTTGGTTGGATCTCTTCTTGTCGGAGTAGAAACCGCAAAAACTTTAGCACTTTTATCCCGAAAACCAATAATACCTGTAAATCACTTGGTTGCTCACATTTACGCAAATTGGGTAGAAATAAAACCAAAATTTCCTCTGATAGCTTTGGTGGTTAGTGGCGGACATACTGATTTAGTGCTAATCAAAGACCGTGGTAAGTTAAATCGAATAGGAGGAACACGGGACGACGCGGCTGGTGAAGCGTTTGATAAAACAGCAAGACTTCTTGGACTACCTTACCCTGGTGGACCATCCATTTCAAAAGAAGCTGAAAAATATTTTAAAAAAATCGGCACCTCTAATATCAAAAAATTGAATTTATTTCCAAGACCTTTAACTAATGAAAAAAATTTTGATTTTAGTTTCTCGGGTCTAAAAACAGCTGTTTATAACTACCTCAAAGAAAGAAAATTAAATCAAAATGATGTTGAGTATCTAGCCGCAGAAATCCAGGAAGCAATAGTAGACTCTTTAATTAAAAAATGTATAATGGCAATAAGAAAATTTAAACCCAAATCTTTTCTCTTGGCCGGCGGCGTTTCAGCCAACAAAAGACTCAGAGAAAAGTTTTTAAATCTAATAAAAACCGAAAAACTACAGGTCTTTCATGTACCCACCGCTAATTTATGTACCGATAACGCTGTGATAGTTTCTGTTTGTTCTTTTTATAATTATAAACCTAAAAATTATTCCGAAATTTCGGTAAAACCAGATTTGACAATAACCGCAGAGATTTAAGTTCTTTGCTAAAGATGTATAAAAACATCCTTTTTTAAAATTAGATACTATAGGATTTAAAACAATCTTTTAAGTAAATTTCTTTGAATTTTCTTTTAACTTTTATATAATTCAAAAACAACATGGACAAGGTATACAACCACAAAATTTACGAGGAGAAAATTTATAAGCTTTGGGAAAAATCACTTGCTTTTACTCCCAAAATAGATAAAAAGAAAAAACCCTTTTGTATAATAATGCCTCCACCCAACGCTAATGATCCTCTTCACATTGGACACGCTAGATTTGTAGCGATTCAAGATATTCTAATTCGTTACAACAGAATGAAAAAAAATCCAACTTTATGGCTACCTGGTTCGGATCATGCGGGTATAGAAACTCAGTATGTATTTGAAAAAAAACTTAAAAAAATTGGTAAAAGCCGCTTTGATTTTGACAGAGACACTTTTTTTAAAATGATTTGGGACTATTCCCAAGAAAACAAAAAAGTAATGGAAGAACAACTTAAAAAACTTGGTGCTTCCTGTGATTGGACAAGGAATAAATTTACTCTTGACCCTGAAATTGTAAAAGTCGTGTACAAAACTTTCAAAAAACTTTATGAGGATGGGTTAATTTATAGAGGCGAAAGAATTGTAAATTATTGTCCTCGTTGTGGTACAGCCTTCTCACAATTAGAGGTTGACTATGTAGAAAAAGACGATTTCCTTTATTTTGTTAAGTACGGGGGTTTAACAATTGCTACCACAAGACCTGAAACAATGTTTGCAGATGTTGCCGTTTCTGTAAATCCGAAAGATAAGCGTTATCAAAAATTTGTGGGTAAAAAGGTTATACTTCCGATAGTTAACCGTGAGTTGCCGGTTATTTCTGATACCCTTGTTGATCCTTCTTTTGGAACTGGGGTCTTAAAGATAACTCCAGGGCACGATCCTTTAGACTTTGAAATAGGAAAAAAACACAATCTTCCAATTATTTCGGTGATAGACAAAGATGGAAAGATGATTAATACCCCGCCGAAATACATAGGATTAAAGGTGGAGGAAGCAAGAGAGGAGGTTGTTAAAGATTTACAAAAAAAAGGCCTAATAGAAAAAATAGAAACCATTTATCACAATGTTGGAACCTGCTATCGAGATAAAGGGATTATAGAACCTATTGTCTCAAAACAATGGTTTCTTAAAGTAAATTCATTGGTAAAATTGGCACTAAATGCTATAAAAGAAAAGAAGGTAACATTTGTAAGTAAGCGTTTTGAAAAAATAGCAAGACATTGGTTAAAAAACTTAAGAGACTGGAATCTAAGCCGCCAGATTGTTTGGGGAATAAGAATTCCCGCGTGGAGGTGCAACAACTGCTTGGAGTGGATAGTCACAGACGGATCACAACCTACTAAATGCCCTTCTTGCAATAATAACAATCTAATACAAGACAATGACACATTTGACACATGGTTTTCGTCGGCACAATGGCCTTTTGCCACCCTTCTTACTAGTGGAAGAAAAGAATATCCCTCAAAAGATAAAACAAAATTAAACATAGATATAAATCCAACTGCAGATTTTCTTTATTTTTATCCGAGTTCGCTAATGGAAACAGGCTACGATATTTTACCCTTCTGGGTAATAAGAATGATTATGCTGGGAATTTACACAACAGGAGAAATTCCTTTTAAAAAAGTTCTACTACATGGTCTTGTTAGGGATGAAAGAGGAGAAAAAATAAGTAAATCTAAAGGAAATGTAATCGATCCAATTGAAATGGCTGAAAAATATGGAGCGGATTCCTTAAGGATGGGCCTTGTTTGGTCTTCGCTTTTGGAAAACGATATTTCTCTCTCAGAAAACAATATTGTGGGTCAAAGAAATTTTTCTAATAAAATTTGGAATGTGGCAAGATATATATTCATGACTAAACCAGAAAAAAGCTGCGGTTATAAGAAAGCTCCTTCAAGCAAGAATAATGAAGATAAAAAGATAGTCAAAGAATTAAAAAGAACAACTAAAGAAGTTACTAAATTAATAGAAAACTATCGCTTAAACGAGGCTGCGAAAATTCTTTACAATTTCTTTTGGTATAAATTTGCAAACGATTACTTGGAGAAAACAAAAAAAAGAAGGGCTGAGGCTCAAAAGACCCTTGAATTTATTCTTCAACAATCACTAAAACTACTTCACCCTTTTATGCCTTTTGTTACCGAAGCGGTTTGGCAAGAGGGTAAAAACCGCTTTGACTCTCCCCTATTAATAAATTCAGTTTGGCCAAAATAACTTTTAAATTATAAAAACTTAAAGCTTTCTAAAACCCTTTCTATTTGCTCCGGAACAGTACTTATAGAATAAACCCAACCTTCTTTTTCAAAGATAACAACCGCCCTTTTTTCAGATTCCTTTAAAGAACTATTGTTTGGTTCAAACTCTAGATTCAATCCTTTAACGCCATTTACAGTTATATACTTTTCAGAAACTAATTTCGCATCTGAGCCAAATTCTTCTTTAATAATTTTTGCCTCTTCCTCCAGACTTCCTTGGCTTACTCCAACCGCAACACCCTTTTGGTTAGAAAAATTTGTTTCCTCAAAACGAACAAAATGTAAGTACCTTCCTGGATTTTTAAATTCGTTTTTAAATAAGAGGCTTGGATGTGATAAGGAATAACCAAACTTTTTATTAACATATACCTCCCAAGGAAATTCTTCATTTCCTTTACTTTCTTTTTTATTTTCATTTTTATTTTCCTGAGAAAAAACTAATTTATCCAAGGAAGGAGGTTTTTTAAGTATAAGAAGTCTTACTAAAAAATAAGAAATAAACATAAAAGAAACAAAAACAAAAAAAAGAATTTCCCAAAAAAGAAGTTGAGAATAAATTTTTTTATCTTCTTTTTCCTTATTCATATAAGAGACTTAAATTAACTACTCTTTTTCAACTATAAAACAAAAAATATAAAGTTTAAACTTTTAATTTAAATTTTTAAGCTTCTTAAGAAGGCGGCTTAAAGAACTAGCTTTCTGGGGTTTGTTCCTCGACCTTTTCTTTTTCTTCCAAACCTTCAGCCCCTTCTTTCTCTTCTTCCCCAACCTCCTCAGGAGGTTTAACCTCCACAACCTCCTCTTTTTTGGGAGGTTCTACCTTTACAAGAATTTGATCTGAGGAGGATAAAGGAAACACTTTAGAGGTATCTATATTAATATCTTTAACACAAACGCTTTGGCCAACCTCGGTGAGATTTTCCAGATTAATTTCAAACCTCTTCGGCAAGTCTTTAGGCAACGCTTCTACCTCAATCTCGTCAACATACAAAACAACGGTTCCTAAACCCTGTTTTTCAGCGGGTGACTCCCCTACCAATTCAATCGGAATCTTGGCGCTGACCTTTTCTTTTAGATCAACCTGCATAAAATCTACATGAATTGGGTTATCGGTTACAGGGTCTTTTTGTAAATTATGAATAAGCACAGGAGACGACTTGCCATTAAAACAAAGCTCTACCAAACCAGTCTCTCCTACTTTATTGAAAACTTTAATAAAATCATCTAAATTAACTTGCAAAGGGACAGATTTTATTTTTTTACCAAATAGGTTTGCGGGCAAAATTTTCTCTTTTCTTAATTTTTTAACCTTTCTTCCGATTATTTTTCTTTTTTCTGCTTTAAGTACAACTTCCGCCATATTATTATTTATTATATTTTTATATTTTATATTAACCTAATTTACTCCCTCTTGGAATCAAAAAAAAGTCTAAGCCTAATATCACGCGATAAGTTTGTATTATAAATAAGCTCGGAGTTTTTGGTCAAGCTGTATTTAAAATCCGGAACAAACGGGGTTCCTTTTGATATTTTAAAAACTACTTCAAAGGCATAAGACAAAACCCCCAACTGCTTATTAATCAATATACTATAATCTTTTGTTTTTTCTTGATCAAAGCCGCTTTCCCAACTAACTTCTAAAATCTTGTAATTCCTGGGTGGGATTTTAACAAACAATCCCATCTCTTTATAAGAAGGAAAACTATAGAAATCAGGTTTAGAAATCTCTTCTTTTGTTTTTGTTAAAAATTTAGGCGGAGAAAATCCGCTTTCCTGCGGGACTAAAATTTTCAAATAAACACTACAGTCTTTGTCCATTTTGTTTCCAAGAAAAAAATCTAGCCTTCTTTTAACTAATTTTTCTTCAAAAAAAATAGAAAGCCTGGCTTCCCTTTTTAAATCTTTTGCGCACTCACTATTAGAAAATTCGCTTAAGGAAAGGGTGTCATTAAAACATTCTTCGCAATTTAAATAATTTAATTCTGAACTTAAACTCAAGCTGGAAAAAATATTGTTTAGCCTCTCTTCATTAAAAAAAACCTGAATATCCTTTTTTCCAAGGCTATTTAACAAAATCTTAAGTCTTCTTATTTTCTCATTGTCTCCTTTAGGTTTTAAAATTCTATTTAATAAAGAGTTGAAATTCTTTAAAAGTAAGTCTTCTTTAATTCTTGGATAGTTTTCAATTTCGTAACTAACATTGAAAGCCTCTTCTAGCTCTGGTTCAAGACCTCTATTTTTATCATCCTTTTTAATCTTAAGTATTTCCTCAAGAACGCTAACATCTACAGAAAAAACAGCGTCGACTTCTAGATTTAAATTTTTATCCAAAAACCATTCAATTTTTTTGGCGAAGATGGAAAAATCTCTCTCCCAGCCGGCGTCTCTTAAAAACCAATTTTTTTGATCAAAATAAACTTTTAAAGCCTTTGGTGGTTCAATTAAACCCTTCAAATTTTTATCTATTTCAAAAGAAGGGTAAATCTTAACATCAAGAACCTCTGTACCCGATAATGTAAAAACAACAACCCCCCTTACGACACCTCCGCTGGGTCGCAAAAATCTTGAATCCTGAATAACCAAAGCAAACCTTTTAACCTCTCCCCTTCTTAAATCCTCACCCAAATATTTAAAAAATTCTGAAAGTATTAAAAACTTATCTTTGAAATCAACTGAAAAGGGAAGTGTTTTCTCAATATTTAAAAATGCCAAATTCCTGCCTGAAGTAAATTCTCCTTTTAAAAAACTTAAGTCTCGGTAAAGTGAATAAAACTCCAGAGAAATTTTTCTAATCAAGTCAGCACCTTCTTTTTTACCAGAAAAAGAAAGGTCGGCAAACTCCCATACAAGATGGTTTAGGTTGTAAATTTTTCTAAAAATATTAATCTCCGATTGAATTAAAAGGTTATCTTCTTCAACCTTTGTATAAATATTTTTAAAAGGCAGAATAAAGGAGGGCAATTTAAAATAAATTTCAGACAGCTTATTGTTAACTTTAGAGGCTTGCAGAAATAAATTTGAAATGTAAATGTTATCTACCAAAAATGCTTTATTTGTTAAAAAAAGTAATATAACACCTAAAATAAAAGAAATTAAAGGAAAAAAGAAAAACAAAAAAAGAAGAGTAACAACTTTTAAAAAAATCTTTTTCCTAAAGCTAAAAATATTGAGGTTAATTTTTCTTCTTTCAAACAATTTTGAATATTTACCCGAAAAAATAAAGCCTTGATCCTTATTTTTTTTTAGAACTGCAAGGTAAGAGGTTAAAATTAAATCTCTTATTTCTTCCTCTTTCTTAACTTTAAAATCTGTGTTTGGCTTAACAAAATTTTGATTTTTAGTTGTAAAAGAGATTTTCAAGTCTTTATCTACTCTTTTAAGAATTCTTAAAATATCTCTTGCATTTAAACTCCGACCTAGAACAGAAATTTTTTTACCATAAGCTTTAAGAGAAAAAAGACAATCTATTAATGTCTCTGCCGCGATTCTTGAGGATATTGGGTAAAATTTAAAACTTGTTGAAACAAAATCAATATTTTGCCTTTTACTAGCTTTTTCAAAAAATTGGTTTATTAAAAAATTATCCTGGGGCGAATCAACAACATCTCCTAAAAAAACTTCTCCAATAAAAGATTTTTCCTTAAAATTTAGAGTTTTTTCAATAAGCTCAATGTTTTTCACGTCCCCCTCTTTATGATTTAAGGGAAAAGCAAATATGCCTCTAGATGCCTCTTCTTCTAAAATGATGTTGGCTAATTTTATTTTTTTCTGAAAAAGTTTTAAATTAAATTTCCTGGGGTTAAAGGTTTCTAAAAAGATTATGAAACTTTTTTGTTGAAATAATAAATCAGGTTTTCTCTCCAAAGTTTCAAAATCAAAAACGCTGAAATTTTTTCTATTTAAAAAATCTTTAAAACCGTTTGAATTATTACAAATAACGCTTGTTCTGCAACCGAGTTTTAAAAGTAAATTTATTATCTCAAAACTAAGAAGTCCTTCTTCGGAAATTAAAAAGATATGTGGCAAAGAAGTCAATAAATTGCTAGCCATTTAATTTATTATTCTACTAATTTTTATAATTTTTTTATTACCTTTCAATATTCAAAGGAGTAATTTGAAATTCATTCAAGTGACAAAATCTAAAAGGTATTTTTATCAATTTCTAAATTAACCAACTTATCGGCTAGAACATTTTTTCCCCTAGGTATCTTTTTGTAAAAAACCTTTAGGCCTAGTTTTCCTTCTATTTGTTTTATTTTGGATACAAAAACATAAATGTTTTTATTTTTTATTCTGTAAATTCCCGAAAGCTGTTTAAGTACAAGTTCAGAGTCTAAAAAAAAGGTTATTTCTTTGCTTTTTATTTTATCCTTATTTTTGATAAGCCAATTAAAAGCTAAAAAAACAGCTTTGTATTCTGCTTGATTGTTTGTGGCTATCCCCAAAAAATTAGACTGCTTATAAACGATTCTGCCTTTGTCATCTAAAACTATAAACGCCGCAGCTGCGGGTCCGGGATTTCCTCTAGCCCCACCGTCTGTGTAAATTTTATACATTTAAAAATCAAGGTTTTGAAGTTATTATCAGGTATCTGTTTTTGCCTTCACCCTCGCTTCGTGTTTCAATGCCCGCTTCTTGAGAAAGAGCTGTGTGGATAATTTTTCTTTGGGAGGGACTAAGATTATAAAGGTTTTGAGGCCGACCTGTTGTTTTTGCTCTTTCCGCAGCCTTCCTAGCAAGTAAAATCAATCTCTCTTTCTCCTTTTCTCTCCAACCCGAGACATCAACAATTAATCTTTTCCACTCACCAAACTTTCTCAAATAGATTAATCTCAATATGTGCTGGATCGAATTTAGCGTAGTTCCTCTATTTCCAATTAAAAGACCAGCCTGTTTTTCGACATTAATCTCAATTAAAAAATCGGCATCGTTACCGCTTAAAACAGAAACACCTGCTTTTATTCCAATTAACTCCAGAAGTTTTAATGTTAAATCTCTAAGTATTTCGTTTGCTTGCTTTTCTTCCTGCATAAAATTATGCGCTTTTAGGCATATGATTTTATAACACTTTTTTAATCTTCTCAACCGCCGGTGTCAGTTCTCCCCAACCCTGGGTTTTAATCTGCTGATAGGTTTGTATTAAAGAAAAAACAAACCAATAAAGAGCTAGTCCTGAAGCAAATTTCATTCCGACGATTAATGTTAAAAGAGGAAATGTATAGATCATCGACTTTTGCATAGCCGTCTGAACATCATCCGACTTTTGCGGAGTCTTTTTGCTAATTTTTTCCTGCATCAGCGTATAAGAAGTTGATACTTTGGCAGAAATAAACTGCGTTAAAGATGCCAAAATTACAATTGGACCCGGAAGAGAAAACGATAAAAAAGGAAAATCTAAAACATCGGGTTTGGTTATATCCACATACAAAAACTTGGTATTTAAAGATTCACCCGGAGAAAACTTAAGAGGTTGATACAAAAGCTCGTTAAATGTTGAGGTAGGATCATTAGCACCAGCAAGCGTTCTAGTAAACACGTTGAAAAAGGTAATTAGAATAACTATCTGTAAAAGATAAGTTAAACAACCAGAGCTTGGGTTAACTCCCTTTTGTCTATAAAGTTCCGCCTGTGCCTGTGCCATTTTAATTTTATTGGTTTTATATTTTTTCTTCAGCTTCTCCAACTGAGGCGCAAGATCTCGCATCTTCTTCATCGACTCAAGATAAGGCGCTGTTAATGGGTTAAGAATTAATCTTAAAAAAATACTAAAAGCAATTATTGCCAGACCCATATTTCCGCCCAAAACCCTATAAAATAAAATTAAGCCGTTGACCAGAGGTTGTATAAGAAAAATTTCAAAAAGATTCATTTTTTAAGTTATTAAGTTAAGTATTTAAATATAACGCCAAAAAATTACACCTAATAAACCTTTTTAAAAAAAGACCTAAACCCTTAATTACACCATATTTTTTAATGGAAAGGAAAGCGTGGTCACTGCAGCTTTGTTTATAACGACAACCGCCACCAAAATAAACCTTTAAAATAGGAGAAAAAAATTTCTTGTAAACTAAAATAATAAATAAAATAAAACTTTTAATCATTCTTTAAATTTTTCTTTAAAAAATTTCTCTATTTCCTTCATTATCTCTTCGGTGGTTTTGCTTGCTATATCGGTTTTTGCCAAAATCACAAAATCATAACCCTTTGGAATAGAAAAGAAAATTCTTCTGACTCCCTCATTCAAAGCCCTGTTAATTCTAATTCTATTTACCGCAAGTTTTGAAATTCTTTTTGAAATTACGAAGGCAAAGCGAGGGTAACCTCTGTCTTCTCTTTTCAAAAAAGAAACTCCGAAGCTTTTGCTCTGAAGCATTTTTCCTTCTCTTTCTACCTCCAATATCCTTTTGGGGTCTGAAATTTTGTATGCTTTAGCCAACATTTTATTTAAACCTCAGGGTTTTGGTATTAAAACTTTTCTACCTTTACCTATTCTTCTTTTTAAAACCTTTCTTCCTTCTTTACTTCTTGATCTTTTCCTAAAACCGTGCGTCCTTAAAAATTTAGCTTTCTTTGGCTGATAAGTTCTTTTTGGCATAAGTAGAAAAATTATAGCAGTTTTAAAAACAAACTGCATAATTTTTTTATTTCGCAATTTTTTGGGGTTGACTGTCTGTGGATAACTTTTTAATATGCATTTACTCCAGTCTAAAACTCCTGCCCATAAAAACTTTAACTTTCTCATAAACATGAAGGAATTAAACAAAGAAAAAATCTGGGAAGAGATTTTAGATATTTTAAGGGTCTCAGTATCTACTCCAGTTTTTAATACTTGGTTCTCACAAACCCATCTTGTAAATTTAAAAAAAAGTAAAAGGGGTTTGTTGGCAGAAATAGGGTGTCCTTCTATCTTCGTAAGAAACACAATAGAGGAGAGGTACTTTGGGCTAATACAAGATGTATTATCGTCTTCATTAGGTAAGGAGTGTGACTTGATATTAGTAATTAAGGAAAATCCTAAAAGGGATCGCTCAAAAATTTCAACCCCTCTTTTTTCGACAGAAAAAGTAAGCGAGGATTTCTTGGAGTTGTTAAAAAAAGCAGGATTAAAACCTACTTTTACTTTCGAAAATTTTGCCGTTTCATCTTCAAATCAACTCGCACACGCAGCCGGGGAAGCTGTTGCAAGGGAGCTTGGAACAGCTTATAACCCTCTTTTTATCTGGGGTGGAGTAGGTGTTGGCAAAACCCATCTCATGCAAGCAATTGGCCATAGAGCTTTAGAAAAAAATCCAAACACTAAAATCCTTTACACAACAGGAGAGCAGTTTACAAACGATATAGTTGAAGGAATAAGAAATAAAACAACCGCCTCGGTTAGACATAAATACAGAAAGCTAAATGCGCTTCTTATTGACGATATACAATTTTTAGCTGGAAAAGATGCTGTACAGGAGGAATTTTTCCATACATTCAACAGTTTGGTTTTATTAGGCTCCCAGATAATTTTGACATCTGATAAACCTCCCTCTGAAATTTCAAAACTAGAAGAAAGACTTAAAAGTAGATTTGAGGCTGGTTTAATAGTTGATATAGCACCGCCTGACTTTGAATTAAGGTGTGCCATCGTTCAAATCAAGGCAAGACAAAAGGGAATTGAGATTCCAATGGATATGGTTCAACTTATTGCCGCAAATATAGAAACAGCAAGAAAAATAGAGGGCTTTTTAACCCTTCTAACATCCGAGTCAAGGATTAAAAACATTCCTGTTAACCCCGAACTTATTGAAAATTTGATTAATAAAGGAGTTATTCCAAATACAAACGGTTTAAATACAAATATGATTAAAAAAAGCCCTAATGATCTCCTTACTGCTGTTTGTAAATACTATTCTCTTGGAAAAAGATCTCTTTTAGGTAATTCCAGGGCAAGATCTGTAGCAAGACCAAGACAAATACTTATGTATTTGCTAAGAACTGAACTAAAATTACCACTTGAGCAAATAGGTCAGATAATAGGAAATAGAGACCATACAACTGTTATGCATGCTGTGGATAAAATAAGTCACTTAGCCTTAATTGATGTACAAATTCGTGAGGATATTTCAAAAATAAAAAGAATGTTTTGAGGATAAAATGAAAAAAAATTCACTTATCAACAAAAAACAAGAATTTATCCACAAAATTATTCACATTTTTCCCTTATTTGTTTTAAACAATTTATGTTAAAATTCATCAGGATTAAAAATAAACATATCAACACTGTCTACTACTATCCCTATTATTAATAACAATTAAAGGAACCGAAAAAGATGAAAGTTGAAGTTTTTCAAGAAAAATTAGAGAAAGCTCTTGTTGCTTGTTCAAGAATAGCTACTAACAAAGTCCAGCTTCCCATTCTTGCTAATATTTTAATGAAGGTAGTTAAAAATCAGCTAATGATTTGTTCGACTAATCTTGAAATATCTTTGGCTTCTTTTATTGGAGTCAAGGTTGAAAAAGAAGGCGAAATTACAGTTCCAGCAAAAGTGATTACCGATATCGTATCCAATTTAAAATCTTCTCAAATTACGCTTTCGACTGAAAAGGAAGTTTTGAATATTGTTTCAAACGGCTATGAGGCAAATATTTCTGGAATGAATGCTTCAGAGTTTCCCTCTATTCCTAGCGAATTAGGAGCGAAAACTTTAAATTTACCAAGAGAAAAGTTTTTAGATGCTCTAAATTCTACTCTTTTCTCGGTTTCAAACGATGAAACAAGACCTCAATTAACAGGAATTCTTCTTTTTTTTAAAAAAAACGAAATGTTTTTGGTTTCTACGGATGGTTTTAGACTTTCCCAAAAGAAAATAAAAAACATAAATTTTTTAGAAGAAGAAAAAATAATACTTCCTAAATCTTGCTTGTTGGAGTTATCTAGGATGGTGGAAAGTGAAAATATTGATTTTTCATACAAAAAAAACGAAAGACAAGCTGTTTTTGGTTTTTCGAATTTTGTACTTTCAAGTAGAATAATAGAGGGTTCTTTTCCCGATTATGAAAGAATAATACCAAGGGACACAAAAGTTAAGGTTAATTTGGACAAAGAAGAATTTTTAAGAGCGATAAAACTAGCCTCTGTTTTTGCTAGAGACTCAGCAAATGTTATTAAGCTTGAGTTTTCAGAAAACGAACTACAGGTTTTAGCAGAAAGTACACAGACAGGTTACCAAAAAACAAAAGTTTTAGTTAAAACACAAGGCCTAAGTGATAAATTTTTAATTGCCTTTAATTATAGGTTTTTGGAAGATTTTTTAAATTCAATTAAGGGTGAAGAATTGAGAATGGAATTTACAGACCCATTTTCTCCCGCTCTATTCTTGGATACTCAAGATGAAAATCTTCTTCATATTATAATGCCTGTTAGATTGACCGAGTAATAGAATAAAAAGGCTATTTAATTGCTGGTAAATAAAAAACTACATTTATTTCGCGATCCGTTGTTGCTAATTTTGTTTTACCATTTAGTAAAAATATAGGTTGAATAAGGTTGTTTGGAAAATCTACCAGGTAAGCCAATTCTAATGAATTTACTGTCGTATCTTGAAGGTCATTTTTAGAAAGATCTCCCGGGTAAATGTTTCCATCATCTAAACTTACTATGACGAAATTTTTTATTTCGTTTTTAATATCTTGTAAGTTTTTTAGTATGTAACTTTCATCGGATAATTTTATGTCACCTAAGTATTTTATTTCCACCTTAATAATGGTACCATCTGTTGCTACCCAGACATTAATTGGAGAATTTTGAGGATTTAAGGTAACAAGTTTGTAATCAGTTTTAATAGGAGAAAAGCTTACTTTGTAAGCATTTGCCTTCTCTTTTGATGTTATATAAATTTCATCAAATTCTACATCCATATAAGTTATAAACGAGAAAAATAGTTCTTCTTCTTTAAATAACCTTTTTTCAATTAGAAAATTTTTCGCAGTTTTTATAATTGCATCGTTACTTAGTTGTTTGTTTTTTCTAGATAAATCTATATTTGCTGTATAAACTATTTCATTACTTTTACTATAAACAATAAGAGAGAAATCGTTATTAGTCCAAAAATAAGTTTTTCCTCTTTCAACGTCTTCTGCAAAGAAATTGTAGTTAGATAAACCAAAACCTTTAGCTAAACTAAGAGCTTGCTGCTCTGTAAAAGGAGCTTGTGGAATGAAGGAAATATAAGGAGAGGTTTCAGGGATTTTAATTGATTTCTCGTCAATTTCAAATTTTAGATCAGATTCTCCCTTGAATGTTTTTGGTATCACCGGTGTAGGAATAGAAACATTTTCTTTAATAGGCATTTCTGGGGATGGCGTTGTCTTTCTTTCTTTTAAAAACTGCGAAATAAAACCTAACCCTAAAAAAATTATTAGGAGTGCAATAATCAAAAATACTTTTTTTAAATTTATCTTTGCAAACACATTAATTTATAACACAAGAGGTTATATTTATATTTTATTTAAGGTATTTGTATATTACAAGGGTTTCCCGCCACATAATCATAACATCCTTTAGGAACACTCACGCCCGGTGGTAAGGGAAGATAAGGATTTCTCATTAAACTTGGATTCGATGCAGGCCTAAACTCATAATGAAGATGTGGAACTTTGGTTCCGCTATTTCCTCCTAAACCTACAACCTGGCCAAGGACAACTGATGTACCGGGAGTAACTAAAAAAGCGGAAAGATGAGCATATCTAGAAGTAATCATGATAACCCCCCCATTGTCTGTTTTACAAAAAGATGTTACATCTACAAAATTACCGTAATTTCCATAATTTCCAAGGGTTGCAGTTCCTGCGTGAGTTGCATAAATTGCGTTTCCTGTAAATGTATTCTGCGGTTTTGGTGCTATATCAATAGCATCAATTGTTCCGTGCGTACACTCCTTTTCGCATGTAGTATATGGTCCTTGGATAACATAAAGAGTTCCACCCTCGTCGTCTGAGTCAGGCAAAGCAGGCCAAATACTAGGACATTCGGACGGCGGATTTCCGATTCTGACAATTGCCGAGCTTGCGCCGTTGATGTTTGTTATTCCTTCAGAAGGTGCGTCGGCAGTTACAGTAAAAGAATCTATTACTTGAGAGTCTCTAAAGTCGGGGTTTGTATAAGTTTGTGTGTAGGAAAAAGTAAAATCTTTCGTGGGGGATATTAACTGGGGCGGATTTGGTATGGGGTGCGAACAAACAGGTTTTGATCCCTCTTTAGTTACTTGGCAGTTGTTTTGAAAGCGAATGTTTGTAAGCGTACCTTTTAGTGCCCTAACTGTAATTGTATATTCAAAAGTAACGGGGAGCTCGCCATTGTTACAAGTTTTAATATTCGGGCCTCCAGGTATTCCTTGGCACTTTCCTGTATCTTTAGGATTAACTATCTTTTTAACTTCAATATAAGGGGATTGTATTATGCCTGGTGATAAAGACGAATGGGGAGGGACGATAAAAGCTCCGGAATTGATTATGAAAAGGACAAACGCAATAATTATAGGAATAACAATTAGAGCGATAACCAAAGGAATAACAAACACAACGATGATTACAATAAGAAGTCCGGCTAAGATAAGTAAAGGAATACCAAGGATTCCTCCTATCATGCCAACTCCTCCAATAATAGCACCTCCCAAACCCAAAGCTGCCAACGCTGAAGCAATTGCAAGAGGAACCATTCCTAAACCTAAAAATCCTACTACTCCCAAAAGAGAAAGCCAAAGAAGCTGTTTTCTTGTGTCTTTTTCTCCTGTAATTAAGCCTAAAAACTTAGAGAAAGCCCCAAGTATTTTTGGAAGAACATCAGTAAGAAGAAAGCTGGCAATCGCTGCGATTAAATTTCCTACGCCCGGTGCAAGGCTTCCTATTGTTTGTCCTAAAGCCTGGATTCCTAATTTGACACCAACTTTTGTAGCCAGTTTTACCCCATATTTTGCTGCAATTTTAGAACCTTCTTTTAGTAGTTTTTTACCACCAGCTTTTAAAGCCTTAATTGCGTACTCTTTTGCCTTTCGGTTTGCAAAATTGTAAGCAACTCCAGCAACTTCTTTAAAGACAGGAGTCAAAAAATTTGGGTCTGTCTTAAATAAAACCTGATTTGTTTGCGGAATAGGAGAAACAGCTTCTTCTATTGAAATTTGAGGTTCACCGTTTTCTAAATAAATATCCTTTGAATTAGGAGATCCTTTAATTTCTGAATTTTCCAAAACTTCTAATATATGGGCTATTCTATAAAGTGAGGCTTTTTGTTTTTCATTCAAGAACGAAGAACCTTTTGTTTTTTCAGCTAGTTCGATACTTTTTGCGCCTAGAGAATAAAGATTTAGCGATGCCGCAACTTCTCCCGGTTTGTAATCTAAAGGAAGGATACCTTCTTGTTGAAGATTTTTAATTGTTTCACTATCAAGTTCAAAATAGCCGGAATTCTCAATTGTTTCTCTGAAATTTTTAATTAACTGTTTTTTTTTAGAAGGAAGTGGTGGTTGTGTTTGTGTTGTTGGTTTTAAAGAAATTTTTATCATTCTAGCTGTTATTAATTTTTAATGTTTTTATAAACTTTTGCTTTTTTCTTTTGGGTTGGGTACTTCTTTTTGTTTTGGTTGGGTTTTTTCTAAAACCTCCTGCGGCTTGGTGGTTATAAGTTTGTGTTCTTCTTCAGAAGCTACAACAGTAATTGGAGCGTGATTGTTTCCTGCGAAAAATATCCCTTCGCCAACATTAGCACCCAAAAGAAGAAGCCTTTCTCCTTGAGATAGATAAAAAAGGTCTCCCAACTTATCGATTGCAACCGGAGATTGTTTGAGCAAAACCCTTAAAGCGCTGTTTGTTACTATTGAGCGGCCTATATCTTGAGCAAGAAAATCTTCAACGTCTTGGGTAATTGTTGTTATTCCCAGATAATATTTTCTTGACCTTTTGACTATTGACCATAAAAACTGAGCGGAGTCTGCATACCTCATCATATGCCACGCCTCATCAACCACCAAAATCCTTGGTTTTAGACTCTTTTTAATTCTTGTCCAAATGAAGTCTATTATAATAAACATCGCGATTGGACGAAGTACATCAGGCAGCTCTCTGATTGAGAAAACAATAAAAGGGTTTGTAAGCTCAACATTTGTATGCTGGTTAAACATTTCAACAAAACTTCCTTTTACAAATTTTTCTATTCTTGCCGCAAGATCAAGAGCCTCGTTTGTTTCCATCCCAACAAGCATTCTGTAAAGATCTTCCATAAGAGGGGGTTCTTTTCCTTGTGTTTCGGGGTCTGAAGTAATACCCCTTGCCCGATAAGACTCGCTTAAAGCTCTGTCAAGAAGAGCTCCCTGAATGGGTGTTATTTCTCCTAGTATAATTTTAAAAAGTGAGTGAAGAGATGCAAGTTTTAGATTAAGTTGGTTTTCACCCTCTTCTTTTGCTTGGGACAAGTCAAAAGGGTTTATTTTGGAGGGAGAAACCAAAGAAAGAGAGATGTTTTCTCCGCCAACAGCGTCAGCCAACACTTTATATTCTCCTTCGGGGTCGATTACTATAATTTCTACCCCCACCATAAGAGACCTTAGAGTCTCAAGTTTTACAAAATAACTTTTTCCAGCTCCGGAGGTTGCAAAGATTGTCATATTTGGATTCTCAAGAGAAAACCTGTCAAAAATAATAAAAGATCCGTTTTGAGAGTTTACTCCATATAAAATTCCACGATCGCTTGAAAGCTCACTACTTGTTAAAGGAAAAGCCAGCGCAAGAGATGTTGTATCCATATTTCTGGTAATAGAAAGTCTGTCTAAACCAATGGGCACAGTTGAGAAAAATCCGTCTATCATATCTAAGGTTATGTGCTGGGCTGTTATTAAAAGAGAGGCTAAAGTAGCCTCGATTTGTTTCGTGGTGTAATTGAGTTGTTCTAAATCCCTTGCCCTTATTGTGATATAAAAACCAAATTCAAAAAAGTGTTCTGTTCCTTTTGCAAGCTCTTCCTGTAAAAGCTGTGCATCCTCAAGTTTTGCTTGAGTTTTTGGGTCAATAATCTTTCCTCTTTCAATGTCGGTTGCGATTTCAGCCTCCATTTCAGCCGTCTTTCTCAACAAATCATCCATTACACCTTTGATTTCAACAGGATAGATAAAAAACGAAATATCCAAGGAGGAGTTGAAGTTGACTATCGGTTCAAGCCATCCGGCGGGTACAAACCTTGGATAGCCTGAAACAAAGAAAGATTTTAGGTAAACAGCATCGTTTATTTTAAGATGGTCAAAATCAACCTCCACTTTTTCAGGCGCTATTGCATCAATTAATTCAATGTTTCTTTCTAAAACCTCTTTTACAGGATCGCTGATTTGGGGTTTGGGAAAAACTTCCTCTGTGTTTTTTAAATAATCTTCTTTCTGGACGTTTTCTCTATCGGCCTTTTGTTTGTTTGTCTTAAACGGATTTTTGATTAACATTTTGCTTTTAAATAAAACCATCCTTTTCTTTTACAGGCGGTTCAGGATTAAAAATATTGTAAAAAAGACTGATAAGTTCCTCTGTTGTTAACTGTCTTAAGGTAATATTTAACCTTCTTGCTTGCCTGATTATGTGGTCTCTTTTGGGCAAAAGAGATATTTTTGCCTTTCTTAAGACATGAGATTTGGGAAATGGGATTGTTTGCTGGCTCTTTGAGAATAGATTTAGTTTTGAAAGAGGCGTTTTTGAGATACCTAATTCGTAAGGTTTAAATGGGATAATAAAGTAAAACTTCTTGCTTAAGATGTTTTTCTTTTTAACAACCTCTTGAATGAAATTTTTATAACTTTGAAAAAGCTTTTCTAGTTTTGGATTTGAAATTTTTTTACCCTTTTCCTCTAAGTAAATCATATAGTTTGAAATGTCCTTTCTTTGATTTCTGACAACAATTTGAACAGGAAAATTAAAAGAGTTTAGAAGCCCCGCGTAAGAGGCAATAACCGCCTCCTGTTCTTTTTCACTTAACAACCCGAAGTTAAGAGAGGTTGATTCCATGATAAGAGCGGCTCCTCCATTTTTATAAATCACTATTCCATCAACAATGTCAGCGATAGGAATAAAATCCTGGGTTGTTGCTTTTATTTCTTTATCTGGTGTAGAGAGAAATGGGACAGGCATAAATTAGTTTTTTATATATTATATTATAAATTATTTTTTTTAGCCCAGATTGCAACCGGAGGAATTATTTGGTCTTTAACCTCCAATAAAACTGGTTCAAATATCAAACCTTCTTTTTCAGTAATTATCTCATAACCTCCACTATTAAGTGGGGTTACTATCATGAAGTGTCCGAGTTTGTTTGTTTTCAGAGCCCTTACCACCCTTCCAGCTGAGTCTCTTATCTCTAAAATTGCACCCTCTACTATTTTTCCGTTGGGATCAAGCACTTGCCCAACTACAATATTTGGTTTTGTCGGGGGGTTGGGAGGGGCTGCTTCTAGAGAAAATTTTGCTGAAATAGGAACTTTACTTTCCTTACCCTGCATTGGAGAGATTTTAAATCCTTCAGTGGTAAGTGGAGGTTCTTGTTTAAAAATAGTTTGAGAAGGTCTTTCCTCAACCTTGATTCTGACAGATTTTTCCTCGCGAATTTTAAGAGTTTTTTCTAAGTCTGTGGTAAACTTTTTATCCTTTTCTTTGGGAACCTTTTTAGGTAAATGAAGGGGTGAAGAGATTGCTACTTGTTTAAGAATCTTAGAAATTCTTAAGAGAAATTCAGACTCTTTTTTCTCTAGTTTTTCTACCTCAGGCGGTTGTTTGATAGATTCGGTTGGTAACTGAACCGCGACCTCTTCTGGTTCTGGTTGAAAAAAAACCCTTCTTGTTTCTGACTTTTTCCAGATATAAATAGTTGGCGAATAAATTGATTTTAAGAATAAAAGTATCCAGGTAGCAAGGGGTCTATCACCGAAAGGGAAAAAAGCAAGAGCAATTCCGAAAAGAAAGGAAGCTATCGCGACTGGCCACTTGATAAACCCAGGAAGGGAGGATGAGTAGACTAAAAGAGAGATTAGAGTTCCGCCTGCAACCTGAAAAAACTGTTTTAAAGTCATATCACCTACAAGCCTAAACTGGTAGGAGGAAATTTGTTGGGGAATAGGATGTTCTTTATCCATAGTTTTTAAAAAGGAATTAAAAATTTTAAGCCCTGATTTATTTTAACAGTTTATTTTGCTTTGATGAAGTTTGATTTAAAAATCGAATTAAAGTGTTTCAAAATTTTTAAAATTAGGGGTTTAATGTTATAATATGAGATATGAGCGAATCAGGCGAAGTATATGAACCAAATGTTTCAGAAATCCCCCTGAGAGATAAAAGTCATAAGGTTAAAGAACACGGAAGAGAGAAAAACCCTGAAGGAGGAGTTTTGGTTGCTTCAGAATGGATGAGTATAGAGAAGATGCGGGAAGGAAAGGGGGTCATTCAAGAACCAGTTCCGGTGGAAATAGTGGATGTGAGGGAACCAATACCTGTTGAGATAAAAGGGATAGAGGGTATACCCGAAGGAGATTTGCCCAAGTTTTTACAAAGTTTGGGGTTAGAATTTGCAAAGACCGAAAGCCGCGCAGAAGATTTAAGGTATATTTTAAAAAAAGCTGAAGGTGAAATAAACAAAGAAGAAGAGGAGGAACCCAAAAGAATACTTGAGGAATTAAGAGAAGCTGTAAGTGAATTAGGTAGTTCAATAAGTTTATACAATCTTCTTCAAAGAGAACAGATGAGGCTTTTTGAAGGAGAAATTTCTGAGTCTCTTCGCATACCAAAACCAGAACTTCTGCTTTCTCAAGGAGTTTTTAGTGAAAAAGAACTACAAGAGCTTCTTAGAAATCAAATAATAAAAGAAAAGAAAATACAAAATTCTCAACTCAAAAAAGCTACTTATGAGGTGGCTGATGAGAGCGCTATGTACGCAAGTGAAATTTACCAAAATAAGGTGCGGAAATGGTTTGAGGAAAGATTAAGATATTTGGAATACAATCCGAATTCATTTGAAGAGGATGTTTCTTACCAAAGAATAACGGCAGCCTTACACTATTTTCTTTTTCGAAAAGAAACATCTCCCATGGCAGAAGAGATTAAAGAATTGATTGAAACTAGGGAGATAATTCAAAGGGTTCAAAGAATTTGGAATTTAGCAACCCCGGAAGGTATAGGTCAACAAGCATCAAGGATAACCTTAAAGGACATTGAGCGAATGCTTACCTTTAAAGTAGGCGAAAGAACGGTTATTGCTGACGAATTTCGAAATTACGAAGCATTAGGAAGACATCTTGAAGAGGAAAGGAAGAGAATTAAACCAAGGATAGAGGAGTTAACCAATAAAAAAAAGAACGGAACAATAACTACTAATGAGTTGGAGGAATTAAATACTCTTAATCTTGAATACCAAGGCAAAAGCATTATTGAATACTTTAGCCGCGGAGGAGAGATAGATTTTGAAGGTAGAAAAATGTTTGTCGATGAAGCAATAAGGCTTTTGGAAGAGAAAGCGGTAGAGGCTGAGATTAGCGATAAAGAGTTAGAAGATTTCCAGAAGCTGAAGACAGAACTTTGGGCGAGGAAAATTGCTGGAAGAATTTGGAGTATTACAGGAAGAGCGGCTCATTTCGGAGTACTACTTAATGGTAACGGAGATTTCTATGCTGATAGGATTATGAATCTTTCAGAAAGGCTTAAAGGCAGGGTATTTGGAAAAGAAACAGAAGGAATTTGGAATCCTGAAGGCGGTCAGCCTTTTAATATAGGATTTAGAGACTTTTTTTCAAATTTATTAGACGGTGTTGAAATTGGGGTGAATCTTGAAAAAGATGGAAAGAAAATAAAAAGTTTAGAAGCTGTAAATTTTGGAGATGAAAATATTTGGAAGAAAATTAGGGGTTCTGGAAAAACAGAAAAAGCCTTTTCGGATTGGATTATAGGTTTTGAGCCTGCGGATCAAACCAGGAAAAATTTCTGGGGACCTGATAGTTTTTTCCACAACCCAAGTCTTGAGAAATTCAAAGGACTTATTGATGATTTTGGACATCTGAGTGAAACAGAAAAAAGTGAAAAATGGGGCGAGCTTTTAGATAGAATTTTGTTTTGGATGAATACAAGGCAGGCACATGAACTAATTGAGTACCTTGATAACTTTACTTCCGCCACAAGATTTTTGTGGATTAGTGAGTTGTTTAATAAGGGATTAATTTCAAGAGATAAAAGAGATAAGTTTTACAAAAAATACCTTGGTCTGCCTGTAATTTCAAAATTAAGCCCAAAAGCAGGGGCGGCGCTAAGGATGTGGCCAGAGACGTTGTGGGGTGTTACTAAAGTTCAAAAATTTGAAATAATAGGGAGTTTTTTGGCGAATCTTTTCAAATATACTTTTTCGGAATAGACTTTAACGTCGTCGGATACCTCCTGTTTCTCTAGGGGGTGCGTAAGGTAAGCGATACCTAAGCTCTTGCAGCACGTTTTGTCTAAATGCATCTTTAATAGTTCGTACAGGCAAACCTACTGTTGCCCAGCTACCTGCGACAGCACCCATAGCTGCTCCGATGGCCGTTCCATACGCAATTGGCTGACCAGAAATTGCACCTTTTACAATATTTGCTGTGCTAGGAATCATTCCAAGCGTGGCCAGGCTTGCAATTAAAAGTGATAAATGTCCAAATTGATTCCCTAAAAGGGGAGGCGCCCAAATTTTTATTCCTTCATTCCAAAAAATATCCCTATTAAAAAATAGATTTGTATACGCAGAAAATAAAGCGTTTAATGGCGAAATATTGCTTGCTGGTGGAAATGGTATCAACTCTGCCATCTCAAGAAAGATAAATGACAATATTATTAAAAGGGAGACCGTTGGAAAAACAGCCAGATTAGCTACAAGTTCTCTAATCCATTTTCCAAAACCCATTCCAGGGATGGTTATTCCGGCTAGTATAAATATGGGGGCGACTATTATTAAAAGAATTACTTTTACGAAAGCTTGGACAAGTTGCCATATTGTTCTAAAAACGATAAAAATTGAAGCTACCCAAACAATAATTGCCACTATTGGCGCAAGAAGCGGAGTAGTAATTTTCATAATTTGACCAAGAAGTCCAAAAAGATCAAACACGGCTATAGGTAGTTGTATTGAGAAATCCACAACCCAAATCATTATCCACGTAGCAATTCCTGTATCTTGTACTCCCTTTGTTAAGATTATAAAAATATCTTTCCACATTTCTAAATTCTTAGTACAGTCGCGATTACCACTATCCCAAGTAAATATACACGCTTGATTTAAGATTGCTGCTATAATTCCCATAACAACATAAACAAGATCTATTAAAAAACCGGCGATTGCGTAAGAAAAGGTGATTAGAACCAAAGCGATAATAATTTTTGGTATAGCGCTTTGGATTGTTATCACCGTTTGCGGAGAGATTTTTACCCTAAACATTATCATAAAAGCCATGATTATTGTTACCAGAATAAGTATAAAGTATGATATGTTTCTTGTTATTCTCCAAAGACTTACAATTCCAGATTCACCAAAAGAGCTAAATCCAAACCCTTGCGCTTTTACCTCGGGAATAATTTGTGAATTAAATTTATTTAATTTACTAACAACATAACCAACACCCGAAACAGGATTTGTTGTTAAGTAATAAGAGAAGAAATTAGAGTTTTCTTGCAGTTTACCCCTTTCTAATTGTTTTGCTATACCCCTATTGTTTAACTGAGTAGGTAGTTCGGTTAAAAGATTCGTTAAGCAATCTGAGACAAGACTTCTTGTAGCGATAGTAATAATACAATGTCCTATATCTTCACCCATAGCGTTTATAACCATTGAAGCAAGCCCCCAAATTACCCATTGAACTTGAGCGGCTGTATATCTTTCTCCGAAAACTTCATCAGGATTGTCTGGATCATAGACTTTTATGTAAAATTCTTCGAACCTTTGGCTGTACCATTTTTGAGCTTTAACAACTGAGACAGAAGTAGTTGAGAGTAGAAAAGAAGCAAGGATTATAGAGACAAAAAGTTTTTTAAATTTAAACATGTTTATTTAATAATAACAACTTTAAAAATGCCTTTTCAAGTGTCTTTTTAAACTTATTATTTGCAGAAACTAAGTTTGTAAATAACTCCGGCGTTTTCAGGATTGACAAAAGAAGGAGTTGTTATGCCGACTTTTAGTTTGCAGGAGGAAACCTTGTCGATTCCTAAAATTTTAATGAATTCTTCCTCTGCCTTTTTCTTTTGTTCTTCAAAGGGAGAAGAAGTTATTGAAATAGTAAACTCTTCTTGCGATGGTATGAAAAATATATGATAGTTTTCATTTTGTATAAGCGTAATATAATCTTTTTGAAGGTTTTTTTCTTTTAGAAAATTATTTACCCAAACACCTGAAATTTTAATTTTTTCTTCTGGTGCAAATTCAGCTTCCCTTTTTGCAAGAAGAAAGCCAAGGGTAACAGCAATAATCAAAACAACAAGTAAAAGATAAGTATTTAATTTTTTTTTGGATTTTAAGGATTTGGACATTGTCTTTCTATTTCTGTTCTACATTTATCATACGCCGCCCAAGGGCTCCAATTTTTTCCACCTTCTGAGAGTTGATAGGCATATAAGATGTTTATTGTAGGTTCTTTAAATCTATTGACGCATTCTTCGACCACCTTCTCACGTCCTGTCTTAATCTTGCACCAAGGTTTTGGTTCTTCACCGAACTCAAACGAATTGTCGCAATGAGCAAGTAGATTAATTTGAAACAAACCAATGGAATAATCAACCGACTTTCCAATAGTGCATCCTAGATTCTCTGCAAAAGGATTTCCTCCGGACTCTCGGTTGCAGATAATAGATGCTTGATTTGCTTTACATCCCTCCCAGCCACCTACCTTGCTAAGATAATCAGGTGAGCAAAGACCGGTTCCTAAAACACATTTTCCTTCTCCCGGAGGAGGATAGCCTCCTGGCGGAGTTATTTGATTATCTGGTGCTGAAGTACAGCCTTCTTTTGCAAAACCTTTAGGTCTTAGTGTTTTTTGAATACATCTAAGAAAGTATTCGTGAATTGCTCCGATATGAGGAAAGTATAATTCTGCATTTCCGCCAAGCCGTCCAGTTATCGGATTCCCAGCCAAAACCGTTGTTCCGTCTAGACTTGTATAGGTTACTGGAGAGGCTCCAGGAATATCCCAAAGCGCTTTTATAGGTCGGCCTTCCTCATTTCTTATTTGAGGAAAAATTCTTTTGAAAACTCCTGCAGGACCCGCTACAAGTCTTGACCAAATTTGATCAACCAAAGGAGTAGATGTTTGTGTTTTGAAAGCAACTGGTGCCTGAACAGGACAGCTTTGAACATTGTTTGGTGTATCAATTGGTCTTTCGCAGGAAGAGGCGCAGGTATAGCCGGAAGGACAAAGATCTAAATAACAATTTTTTTTTGGAGGACAATATTCTCCTGTACAAGTTTGGCCTGCAGAACAAGGTTCTCCATTACACGTACTTCCATATTCACATTTTATATTCCCATTACACACTCCCACTTTGCAGTTAAATACCTTACTTTGTACATCTTGACAGTTAACCCAATCATTGGGATAACAGAGGTGTTTAGTAAAGGCAGAAGAACATGCCCCTTCAGGAAAACGTTTACAATTTTTAGAACAAGAGTTATTTGAACCACAGTCTATTTTTCCGTAATATTTTTCACAATCATAATTGTCAGGAACATATTGACAGGTTGCACCTGAGTCAACAACATTCTTGCAAACATTGCCTTCTGGCGCACCCGGTGAAGGATAAGGATAATAAAAATCACAACTTGTTTGAGTTATATAATTTAGAGTTGCTTCAATCTCTCCCGGAAAGAGTTTGTCTCCTGGATTTGTACGAATCTCTAATATATCGCAAAAGGGTTGGTATGGAACAATTTGTGGATCTGCTGGTTTGTCTGTAATTCCTTTTTCAATAAGAGTTTTTGAAACAAATATATTTTGAAGAATTTCGCTTAGTTCTTTTGTTTCTTGCATGTGAGCAAAGAATAAATCAGCAGGTTTTTGATTTGTTAATTCTGAGAAAAGGATTTTGCTTTGGCTGGTTATCGGAGGCTGAACCGAATAAGTTGAAATTTCAACCTTACCAACTCTATCCTCTGTTGAAAAAAAGGGTATGTATGGAAAAAGTTGAAAGGGTTTGTTTTCTCCAGTTCGAATTTTTATTTTAATACCAAAAATTTCGCCTTGTATTCCCCAAGTCCATCTCCATTCTTGAAACACATTCCAAAAATCCTGAAAATTAACATAATCCTTTCTTAAAGGAGGTTTTTCATTCTGCCAGTCTTCTATTCTCCTTTTATTATTACTTGATTTACAATCTTTGGGATATCTTATGTTAAAACCTTGAAAAAACCAACAGACAATAGGTATAGTACATTGATTAATCCAGCAAGTTGTAATTTGATTATGTCTTATATCACTCAGAGCTTTGTCAATTTCTTTTACCCTAATTTCAAACTGATTATCCCAGGAAATAAGTTTTTTTAATGGTCCAGAAAAATCAGGAATGCTTTTATATCCTTCCTCTTTTGGGTCTGATTTAGGTGGAGAATATTCCGCTCTTCCGAAAACACCGTTTAAATACCAGCTTACATACTCATTAACTTTTTGTCTATCATCAACTGTATCTGTTTGTATATTAAGATTGACAACATAGGGTTCTTCTGTAAGTCCCATTATTGGCAAATAAGAACCTGAAAGATCAATTTTTATTTTTTTTGATCGCTTGACATTAAAGAAACAGCGTTCTGTTCCGTTTTCGTTTCTGATACATTGAGGAGTTGGTATAGCACAGTCATTATTCGTATCACAACCTAAACTTTCATCGCAAGGAGGTTGTTTTCTTATACACTTTCTATCATGATCGCAATAACCGCAGGCAACCGGAGGATCTTCTGGCGGAAAGGGATTTATTTCTCTTGCTGAGCCAGAGCTTTCTTGATATTGGTGATTCCAAGTGATTGTGTCTCCGAAATTAAAAGTTCTGGTGAAAGAAAATGAGTCCATAAGAACAAAATCGTTTCCGCAAAAAAGGGCTAAGTCGCTGGCAGTCGTGTTGCAGGGGCTTTTTCTGTAAGGTCTTAATGAGTGCCACTCCCTATCAGTTGTTTTGTTGCAGGGAAAATCTACATTCGCCTTTACACTTTTTTCTTTAGATAAATAAAAAAGATAGACAAAGAAGGATAAATTAAGCCAAAACAAAAGAAGTAAGATTTTGAGCAGGTTTATTTTCATTTAATTTACTTTATTATATATTTTCACTTAAATTATTCAAGGTTGATTTATAGGTTGATTTATGGTTGTGTTATTACAAACTCGGTAAGGTTTGCTCCAGTAAAAAATTCAAAGAATTTTATGATAAGGTAGGATAAAATTATAAGCAAAAGTCCCCCTATTGCGTAAGTCAAAGTTTTTCTTGTAGATTCAATTCTCTTTTCATCTCCTCCAGCCATCATAAATTTAGCACCCGCAACTATAATCAATAAAAAAAGAGTGATTCCCGCAATTCCTAAAACAACGCCAAATATATTTTGAAATACATCCTCCAAACCCTTCAGGGTTGGTACACAATCTTGTCCACTTCCTACACCACAGTCCATACTTAAATTTAGTTTAAACAAAAAAAATTATAATAGCAAACAATTTTCTATTATTAAATTTAAAAATTTTTTTTGAAGAAGCCTCTTTTTATGGAGCAGCACTTGGTATATTGAACTGAAGTATATTGATGTTGAAGAATATGCTTACCACATTAAGTATTGCCCACGCCGCAAAGACTATTACCAAACCAATAAGCGCTGATGTTATTTGACCGCGCGCTCCTTCTGCCTGAGTTTTATCTCCACCTGATGTAATGTACCTTATACCGCCAATAACAAGCATTGCAAAAAACACCAAGGCAGCAATTATTAAAGCTATTGTTATCAGGGCGGTTATAATGCTTCCAATTGTTATGTTACCTAGTGATTCAAAACCACGACCTGGAAGGATGTTAATTTGCTGCGCTAACATTAAATAAATTATGAGACTATTAAAAAATATTTGTCAAGAGGTAATTTGAAGCTAAAGAATTTACTTGTGGTAGAATACTTTTCTTTACAGGTTTAGTTAAGGGTTGCGGCAGAAAGGCGCTCCGGAGAAACTTATATTCAATTCTCCAATAGAAATTTCCCTTATTCCTATTCCGAAAAAACACTCCACAAAATAAAGTATTGCGAAAAATGAGAAAAGAACTACAAGTCCTATTAAAGCGCTTGTGATTCTTGACTTTGCCTGTTCATAGCTTGTTTTTTCTCCTCCCGAGGTTATCCACTGAATCCCACCTATAAGAAGCATAAACATAAAAATTAAAGCTCCCACAACAAAACCAAGGGATATAAGCGCCGAGATAATCTGACTTAAGAATTCATTCGGGCTTAGTCTTCCCAAATTCCCAATTGCAGGATTTTCTATTGTTTGTGAAAGCATAATTTTATTAAAGTCTTTAAGGCCCTATTATTATTAAATTAATCATTTGACCAATATCAAGTATATAAGGAATTCCAAGTAAGGTGGCAACAATGCCAAATATAAATATCGCAGAGATTGTTATAACCAAACCTATTGCTCCACTTGTAATTTTTTTCCTTGCTTCTTCAAGAGCATTTTTATCTCCTCCTGATGAAATTATTTCTATCGAGCCGATAATCAAAACAAATAGAAAATATAAAGCGGCGATAATAGTTAGAAGCCCGATTGCGGTTGAAAGAAACCGAGCTAATTGCGATATTCCCTTTGTTTCACTCTGATCGTTGCAAAGCCCAAGAGGTCCTAACCCGCATAGTGGCCGACCAATATTTAATGGAACTTGCGCTAAGTAGTTATCTATCATAGTTTCATATATTTAAAATATATTTAAAATATTTAAAATTACTGCGGTAGGAATATCTTTATTTGCAGAATTGCGTTTGCATCTCTAAATAAGATAATACCCAAAATTGCAGCAAAAACAAAAGAGCCGGCAACAATAATAAGACCTAAAACACTTTGCCAAATTTTACTTCCGGCTTCTGAAATCTTTTTAGGATCTCCTCCCGCTGATATATAACCAAATCCAGCTAAAATAATGTTGAAAAGGGTAAAAATTCCTGCGCCGGCTATTAAAAGCCTTAGAATTAAATTAAGAAAAATTGGCAATCCTTCAATATTTCCACCCGCAAAGGTATTAAGACCGGGTGGAGGCCTTACATGACCAAATTGAGATATAAGGTTCATTGATTTAAGATATTAATAGACAAAGATTGTTCAACAATTCTTACTATAAAGTATGAAGCTATAATTAAAATTAATCCAAGCACTGCGTAGGTAAGGATGTTTTGCGCTTGCTGAAACTTTTGTGGGTCTCCTTGGGCTGAGAGCATATTAAATCCTGCAAAAATTATTAGAAAAAGTAAAATTAATCCTGCTATAACTATTGCGCTTGAAAGAAGAACGCTTGCCAAAGTTCCAAGCCCGGACAATTCTGTAAGGTAGGTGGGAAGTCTTAAAGACTCACCAATATTAAAAGTAATTAGTTTCATAGCTTTAGTTTAAAATAGATTTTGTTAATTTTTCAATATTTTAAATTTAAATCTAACCACCTCATCCAATTAAATCTGAAATATTAAGTGTTATTGCTATTATCCATAAAAACCAATATGCGATAAAGATTATAATAAAGCCTAAAATCGCATAAGTTATTCTATCTTTGCCTGAGGCAACTTTCTTAGGGTCTCCTTGAGAAAGAAGGACGTCATATCCTCCCCAAACCAAAAGACCTAGAAGAATAAAGCCCATTATTCCAAGAAGATAAGGTAAGAAATCATTAATGATATCCCAAAGCCGGGAATATACAAATCTAGGCGAAGATATTCTTATTAGTTCATCAAAATTTATCATCTTTATAAATTAAATTTTAACTTCCAAATCCAGGTATTTGTAGTATTTCTACTCCAATAAGTCTAAGGAAAAATGCTCCAAAAAGTAAAAGCGCAAGTCCCATTAAGGCTGCTGTTAAAAGTTCTTGCCCAGCCTTTAGTTTTCCCATATCTCCAGATGAAGTCATTATCATGTATCCGGCAACAATAATAAGAAGTAAAGCCACTCCTCCAGCCACTCCAAGACCCCAGGTAAGAAGGAATTTGACAAACTCTTGAGTGTTTTCAACGGGTATACAACCTATCGCAGTATAAATTTTTCCTGTTGGATCATTTGTTGGGTTTCCATTGTCATCACAGAAAACTCCTGATTCTACTAGCTTACCCTTACCACCTCCATTAGCAGAAATTTTATAGGTTGAAGATATTAAAAACAAAAATAAAAAAAATAAAGAAAAGAGGATTATGAATATAATTTTTTTCATTTTTTAATTTATTCAACAAAATTGTAAGTTTTTATTATTTTCTGTATAACACAAAAATTATTTTAAAAAGTAAAATTTTGGGAAAAGCTTTTGCAAAGGCGGTACTCGGGTTAAAATATTTAGTATAATTGAAAGATGACTTTTAACACTTTAAATTACTTTGGTTTAAAATCAAAGTTTAAAATTCTTTTAACACTTTCACTTTTTATTTTAACCACCCTTTTGTTTACTTTTATAGCAAAAGCAAGTCATTGTCTCGCAACAGATTACGACTGTCAGATAGCAGAAATTCAAAAAGAGATTGATGCTTTAAAACCTGCTCATGAATACAACAAAAAAGAACTTGCGGATTTAAAAAACCAGATTACTTCTTTGCAAAAAAGGATAGAGACAATTTCAAATCAGCTCAAAATTACGGAAGAAAACATCCTTTCAAGAGAAGAGGATTTGGCTTTTGCGAAAGAGGTGTTTGAGGAAAAGACCAAAAATCATTACAAATTTGTTAGGATTTACGACCCAACCCTTTCCTTTTTGTCCTCAAATGATGCTTTAGATGCTTTTAGGAAAATTGTTTTTAGAGAAAAAGCGGCAAGCGAAGACATAAGGACGATGGAAGCTTATGCAAAGGAACTTCTAGATCTTAAAAATGACAAAGAAAAATTGGAAAAAGATAGCAAAAACCTTGCTTCTGTAAAAACCCAAGTTGAGGCAAGAGCAAAATTTTTAGAGGGCGAGGTTTCAAAAACCGAAAGCTATCTTGCAAGTTTAAGCGCAAGGCAGGAGGAGCTTCTTGCGCTTAAGGCCGGCGGTTTTCAAACATCTGTTGGGGATACTCCGCCGACTCTTGAGTCCTGTTCTGGTCCTCCGGGAAGTCCAAATTTCTGCGACCCTTCTTTTAGGCCAGCTTTTGCGGCGTTTTCGTTTGGAGCGCCGCACAGAACCGGAATGAGCCAGTACGGAGCTTTTGGAAGAGCAAAGGAGGGTCAGTCAGCAGAAAGTATACTTTCTTCCTATTATCAGGGTGCGCAATTGAGAAAAGACTACCCCGTTCCCCAAACTATAGGCGTAATCGGATATGGAAGAATTCCCTTTGAGGAAAATTATTTGCTGGGTATTTATGAAATGCCGGAAAAATGGGGAGAAGAAGGCGGGTTTGAGGCCTTAAAAGCTCAGGTTGTTGCGGCAAGAACTTATGCTTTGGCTGTGACTAATAACGGAGTGGGTTCTATTTGTACAACCGAGGCTTGCCAAGTCTATAAACCCCAGCTTAAAAGCGGAAAATGGGCTGAGGCTGTTAGGGCAACGAGAGGGTGGGTTATGGTAAAAGATGGAGCTCCCGCCAAAACATACTACGCTTCAACCGCAGGAGGCTTTACAATTTCTCAATGGGGCTGGACAGGGATAAAAGACGCAAAAGACGGCGACTGGCCAAACAAAGCTTATGAAAAAATAGCAGTCTCTCCCTGGTTTTATAAAGCTTGGTATAAAAGTAGGTCAGGCGCAAGTTGCGGAAGAACTCACCCTTGGCTTACAAGCGAAGAAATGGCTGATATTTTAAATGCCTGGCAAGTGTTGTTTAAAGGTGGGGGAGATTCTTCCCGTGTTTCTCCCACAGATACGAATTGCTGGCCAGGCAACCCTTACAGCAAGGAGGAACTTGCTTCAATTTCAGGTTTTAGAAATGTTTACAGCGTATCTGTGGTTTATTCAAACTCGGGTTCTACCTTGAGTGTTAAATTTTCAACCAACAAGGGTGAGATAAATATTTCGGGTGAGGAATTTAAAAAGGCATTCAACTTAAGAGCTCCCGGCTACATAGGCTTAAAAAGCAGTCTCTTTAATATTGAAAAGCTTTAGTTTTTAGATTTTTGGCTAAAGTTGTTATAATTTAGGGTAGAATGCCTACCGTCTTTAATTCAAAAGAGAGTTTTGCCAGGCAAGAAACCCCAGAAAAAAGTTTACCACCAGAAAAAGAAAGTTTTTTGAAAGAAGACCAAAACGAAGACTTTCATGAAAAAAAGAGATTTTTTCATCTATCTTCCTACTGTTACCTTCCCCAAAATGTTAAGTTTGTTAATCAGGATGAGGATGAGAAAGTTTTGCTTCTTTTGAGGAAACATCCAATAACAAACCTTAAGTGGATAATTTCAGGAATCTTAATGATTATTTCCCCATTTTTTTTGTTTGTAATTTCACCTTTGGATCTATTGCCTGAACTTTATCAGTTTGCAATTATTTTATCTTGGTATCTAATTACCTCTGCAATTATTTTAGAAGGCTTTTTGATTTGGTTTTTTAGCGTAAATATTATTACCGACGAAAGGGTTCTTGATGTTGATTTTGTAAGCCTTTTTTATAGAGAGATGACTGATGCCAATATAGACAAAATTGAAGATGTTACAGTTGACATCGGAGGAGTGGTTAAAACCTTCTTAAATTACGGAGATGTAATAATTCAAACGGCATCTGAGGTTCCAAGAATAACCTTTGAAGATGTTCCGTATCCTGATAAAGTTGCGAAACTTTTAAGAGAATTAAGAATACAAGAGGAAGAGGAAAAAATAAAAGGAAAGGTGAGATAAATTTATGATTAGCTTTTGGGGAGAACAAACACTTTTTATTTTGAAAATATTTTTACTTACTTTCCTTTTTCTTTACATTATTTTTGCCTTTTTGGTTATAAAACAAGTCAGGCTCATGACAGATACTTTGCAAATTGGGTTTGGGTCTAGGATTAAGGCTATTTCCTTTTTCCATTTGTTATTTTCAATTCTTGTTTTTTTATTTTCTTTATTGGCTCTTTAGAAAAAATTAAAATTTTGGAAAAATGCCTTTTGAGATACAGGTAGGAAAGTTTAGCGGGATGCCAGACAGCAAAGGTTGGTCCCAAATTTATGAATTTACTCCTCAGGATAGTGAAAAACTTGAGAAAAGGGGTAGACTTTTTGCTGTTATTTCTGCTTCAAATTTTGATACAGGTTCGCAGGAGGTGTTAGTTGGAAGAGAAATTTTGTCAAGACTTCATGAAGAGTATTTTGGAAATTTGCAAGGAAGCTCTTTTGACAGACTTAAATATTCAATTAAAAGAGTGAGTGATGAGTTTTCAGAGATTGAAGGGTTTAAGCTTCAGATGGCTGCCGCTTGTCTTTTAAATGAATTCATTTATTTAGCTTGCGTTGGAGGAGCTAGGGTGGATGTTTTAAGGGATGATTTGGTTTTTACAATTATTGAAAGCAATGCCAAAGAGCCTGTTACTGCATCAGGATATCAAAGGCGTGGAGATTTAATTATTTTAGCAACTAAAGCTTTTTTCCAAAGGATTTCTGAAGGCGTTATTAGGGGGAGTTTTCGGGGAAAAGACCCTGGTGAGATATTGGAGCTTATTATTCCAAAAATTAGACTTGAGGAAAATGGCGGAGATATGGGTGTTTTGTTGATAAAGTTTAAAGAAGAGATTAAGAAGGAAAAAGAATTTTTTTTGGAAGAAGAACTAAATGAAAAAATATTTTTTAATAAGGGTTTAGAAGGACCCTCTTTTGAAGGGGTGCTTATTGGCGATTTTTCAAAAAAAGGTAAAAGTTTTAAGGGTAAAATTAAAGATTTTTTTCAAGGTTTCAGTAGGATAAACATTTATGTTAAAAGGGAAGAGGTATCTTTTCCTCCAAAAAGAAAGACATCGGTTTTTGTTGGTTTTTTTCTTTTTCTTTTTCTTCTTGCAAGTATTTTTTTCGGGATAAAAAGAAAAAAGGAGATTGATTTGAAAAAATCCTACGAAGATAAAATTTTATCAGCTCAACATGAGATTCAGGAATCACATCAGTTATTAAATTTAAACCCTCAAAGATCAAGAGAACTTTTGTATAGCGCCAGAGAAAAGGTTTTTGAAATTCAAGAAAATATTAAAGACGGTAGTTTAGATGAGTTGAAAGAAAAGATAAAAAGAGGCGAGGAGGAAATTTTGAAAGAATTCAGACAAGATGCTGAGATCTTTTTTGACCTTTCTTTGATTGATGAAGGATTTAAAGGAGATGAAATGGTGGCGGCTGGGTCTAAGTTGTTTGTCTTTGATAAAAGGTTTAAAAAAATTGTTGGAATTTCAAGTAAGACAAAAAGGACTGAAATAATAGGAAGTTTTGCAGAAGTTTTATCTTATCCAAAAATTGCCTCATATTTAGATAGAGTTTTTCTTGTTGATTCAGAAGGTGTTACTGAAGTCGGAAGGGGAAAGGTAATTGAAGGAAGTTGGGATGGAGAGGCTTTGCCTTATGTTTATGCTTCAAACTTTTACATTTTAGAAAAGAAAAATTCTAAAATTTATAAATTTCAAGGTCTTGAAAAGGGATTTGGAGAGAAGAAAGAATGGTTATCCCAGGACTTAGAATTAGATTTGACAAATTCTTTTTCCTGGTCAATAGATGGTTCAATTTGGGTGCTTGTCTCTGATGGAGAAATTTTAAAATTTAGCTCAGGTTATAGACAAAGTTTTAAACCAAGTGGTGTTTATCCGGAAATTAGTAATCCAAAGCAAATTTTTACCAACGAAGCTACAAAATATTTGTATATACTTGAACCTGAGAAGAAAAGAATAATTGTCTTGGATAAAAGCGGAGAATATAAAGCGCAGTATTTGTCAGATGAATTAAAGGATGCTTTAAATTTTGTGGTCTTTGAAAATGAAGGTAAGATTATTTTCCTTAATTCCTCTGGAAAACTTTTTTTAATAAATTTAAGGTATTTATAAGTTTTTGTTGTGGAGGCGGGGGGAGTCGAACCCCCGTCCGAAAAACCTTCTTTAAAATCTTCTACAAGCTTAGTTGGCTTTTATTTCCCCAAACTTTTAAAGCCAACGAAAAAGTTTGGAAAATGGCTTAATTTTTTTTAGACACCAAGCCTTTAAGCCGAAGGCAGGTGTCTTGTCCCAACTGGTTTATGCCCACTCGTCTCGGTTGGGAGACAAGACGACGGACAGCCTACTTTAAGCGTAGGCAAACGCGTAATTTTTCTTGGCGTTTATCTTTTGATTCCTTTTTACGAGTGTGAATCAAACTCGGCTTGCAGATTTTAAAGAGCGATTTTCGTCGAAACCTAATTTACGCCCCCATTTTTAAAGTTTTGTAATTTTTGATTTCTCTTTCAATTTCCCTTTCAATATCCTTTTTTTTAATTTTTTCTTTTATTTCAAATTTGCGCAAAACCTTTGCTAAAGCCAGCTCCACCTTAAAAATTCGGTTCTTATTATACACCCTGGTTGGTATCAAAATCAATTTTTTCTCCTTTATTTTTGACTGAATTGCGGTTATTTCATTTTTTTTAAGTAAAAGCTTCCTCGGCCGGGTACCAGAATAATCCTTTTTACCTGTAATTGGTATGTTTGCGTTAATAAGAAAAATTTCATTACCAATTATTTTTGCAAAAGAGTTGTTTATGTCTATTTTACCTTCTTTTATGGATTTGACTTCGGAGCCTAGAAGAGAAATTCCCGCCTCGTATTTTTCCAAAATCTTGTAATTAATTTTTGCTTTTCTATTGATAACTTGCATATACTGATTTTACAACAAATTTTAAAATTGATTTTGAAATGGATGAAATTCTTAGATATTCTTTTTCCTAAAAAATGTCTTAACTGCGGTTTGGGTGATAAATATATTTGTGAGAAGTGTATAGCAAAAGTTAGCATTTTAAACCAAATCTGCCCTTATTGCGAAAAGAGTTCAATAGACGGTTTTACCCATGTGGTGTGTAGAAAAAAATTTAGACTCGAAGGGGTTTTTTCTCTTTGGAGGTATGAAGGTGTTATCAGAACTGCTATTTTAAATCTAAAATACAAGTTCGCAACTCAAATCGCTTGCGAGCTTTCTTATCTAATGGTTTCCAGACTTAAGAAGTTTCCTTTTTTTTCTGAAAAAATTATTTTAGTTCCTGTACCGATTTATTGGCTAAGAGAAAATTTTAGGGGTTTTAATCAAAGCCAGCTGATAGGCAAAATTGTTTCAAAAAATTTAAATTGGATTTTTTATTCCGACATTTTATTTAGGCAAAAATTAAGACAACCTCAAACAAACCTTGACAAAGATGAAAGAAGGGAAAACATAAAAGGAGTTTTTTTGATTAACAAAAAATATCAAGAGTTTATTAAAGACAAAAAGGTAGTTCTTTTTGACGATGTTTATACGACAGGATCAACCCTCAAAGAGGCTTCAAAGATTTTAAAAAAAGGGGGAGCAAAAGTTGTTTTTGGATTGACAATTGCCCGCTAGCCTTTTTATCTTTAATTTCGTTTTTAATTTCAATTTAAATTGTGAAAATTATAAAAAATCAGTTTGATTTTTGATCTTCAATTATCTTTAAAAAAGAGGAAATGCTGAAAGTTCAATTAGAAAAAGAAACAAAACTAAAACTTTAATTGAATAATCATAAAGAAAGCCGACTAAAAAATTTCCAGCCAAAAAAGGAAAATCCAAAGGAAAAATTAAATATTCCGTATGCGGTAGATCTTTTTTTTTGGGATGTCAAATCAGCCACTCCTGCTTTAAGAATAGTTTCTTGAATACCAAGGCTAATACCAATAAGAAAAATGCCTACAAGTATTAAAATTATACTTTTAGAGAAAACAAAAAGCGCAATAATGAAGGAGGCAAGAGATATTGTAAGAAGTACAAAGAAGTCGTAATTTTTGTTTTTTTGTTTAATTGTATCTTAAATTTTGCCGGCAGCTAATCCAAAAATTGCATCGATGCACATTGCGACTGAGTATAAAAGTGCTATTTAAGAGTCTTTGAGAATATTGAATTTTTTTAAATGGAAACCAGCGATTGTGTAGTTTACAAAACCTGAAGTTGTGATGAAGATAAACAAAATGTAGAGCCAAAAAGATTTAGGCAGGATTTCATAATTTATTTTTCCTTTTTGTTTTTCTTCTAACTCTTCTGGGTTTTTAAATTTTAAATAAGTTGTTAAAAGTGTAATCAAAAGCAAAATAAAGGGAATCCAAAAAAACTAAAACCCTTTTTATAGGCTGAAATTAAACTTTCATTAGGTAAAACTTTGGTGAAGAAAAAGGCAAAGATTAAAGGACCAACAACCGCGCCAACTTGGTCAATAAATTCAGCTATTCCGAAACCCAAACCCGTACCTACTCCTTTTGCGGCGTGGGAAACTATTGTGTCACGGGCTAAAGTCCTTATTCCCTTTCCTATTCTTTCTTAAATAATCAAAATTGCAACCATTTCCCAAATATCTGCGATTGAGATAAGAGGAATAGAGATCAAAAGCCCGTGACCAACAATGATAAACAACCAGTACAGCCTTGTCTTGTCTGCTAAAAATCCGGATAAGATACGCAAAAAATATCCTAAAAATTCTCCAAAACCGACAATAAGACCAACGGTTGTTGCGCTTAATTTTAATAATTGTAAATACTGGCCGCTTACTCCTCTTGCACCTTCGTAAATAATGTCGCCAAAAAGACTAACAATTCCTAAAAGAAGGATAAGTTGTAAGGCTTCCTTTTTGGCTTTTTCATTTAAGTTTTTTAAAAAATCAAATGGATAATAAGTTTTTAATACTTTTTAATAGTGTTAAAAAATACTTTAGTCTTTCTTTCTTAAGGAGTAAAGGATTTAAGGGAGGCTTACAGATGTAAAAGCGGTATTCCTCTAAATAGTTTTTTTACAAAAACCTTTTATTCTCTTTTTCGCTGCGGAGGGTGTGGGAGTCGAACCCACCGGCCGCTTACGCGACCTCAGTTTAGCAAACTGATGCCTTAGCCGCTCGGCATACCCTCCAAAACTTTTTAATTATATCAAAGAATTGTTGAAAAAAAAGGAATTAGTGTATAATAATTTAGTGTATAATAATTTATAATGCCTGATGTAAAAACTGATCAGATAAATAAAAATCCTCAAGACAAGACTGCAAGCGATAGAACGCCTTCTATTAAGGCTGAAAAAGAACTTTTTTCCTGGGAAGCTCCATCAAGAGTATTTATTAAAAAAGACAAGGATTTTTGGGTAAAAATAGTAGTTGCCAGTTCAATATTTGGCTTTATTATTTTTATTGCAGAGGGGGTAATGCCTGTCCTAATTTTGATTTCGGTTCTTTTCCTTTTTTATATTTTCACAACTGTAGAGCCGGAGATCGTAGTTTATAAAATTACTACCAAGGGAGTTAGAATTGGCGATAGTTTAAATAGCTGGCAGTATTTTACTCGGTTTTGGTTCGCCCAAAGGGGAAGGAGCAATTTTTTAATTTTGGAGTCTTTACAGCTTCCTGGCAGGTTGGAAATAATTGTCGGAGAAAAAGACAGAGAAAAGATTAGAAAAATTTTGGAAGATTACCTTCCTGAAGAGGAAGTACCGCCTACCACTATCGATAGAGCTTCTGACTGGTTCTTTCAGAAATTTTCTTTGTAATTGTTTGCCGGTCCTTATTTTGGTAAAATAGGTACTAGCTTTGCGCTCGTAGCTTAATGGAGAGAGTAGAGGTTTGCGGAGCCTTTGATCCCGGTTCGAATCCGGGCGAGCGCACCCTTTTAATTTTTTTTTAAAAAATGGAGGGTTGGCAGAGCGGACAATTGCACGGGTTTCGAAAACCCGAGGGTTTTACCCTACACAGGTTCGAATCCTGTACCCTCCGCACATGAAAGCTAAAGATTCAATATTGATTTCTGGTGCTTGTTTGGTTAAGGAAAGTCGGGGTTTTAGACGCTGGTTTGTTGTCAGGCAAAAGGGAGAAGAAAAATGGGAATTTCCCAAAGTGGTTGTTAGGAGAGGAGAATCCTCGGTTAGAGCTGTTTTGAGGTTGTTGGGTGAAAAAGGAGGAATGGCTACAAGAGTTCTTGAGGAAGTTGGTCGCTCTGAAGGTACTACTTCTGTCAATGGAAAAAGCATTTCCCAAAGATTTATTTATTATTTAATGTATTTGAGAAATTCTTCGGGCGAGCCGATAGGTTTTCAGGATTTTGCCTGGTTTGATTATCCAAAAGCTCTTAGGTCTCTTTCTTCAAAACGAGAAAAGCTTATTTTAAAATTAGCGAAAGAAGAATTTAAAAAGTGGGAAAAAACTCACAAAAGGAAAAGATAGAAAGAGAGTTTTCTGCCGGCGGAGTAGTTTGCAAAAAGACTGACAAAGCTGTTGTTTGGTTGGTAACAAAATCCTCACCAAGCAAACTTTATCCCAAAAGCGTTTGGAGATTGCCTAAGGGTTGGTTGGATGATTCCCAGCAAGGAAAAAAACCCGGTTTTTTGGCAAAAGGAATTAAAAAAGCAAAAGAAGAAGAAATTAGAAAAGCTGCCTTAAGAGAAGTTTCTGAAGAAGGCGGGGTTAATGCAAAGATAGTTGAAAAAATTGAAACTGTTAAGTTTTTTATCAAAAGAAGGGATAAAAAAATTTTGAAATTTATCACCTTTTATCTTATGGAATGGATTTCGGATTTGGAAAAAGGCCATGGTTATGAGACGGAAGAAACAAAGTGGCTAACTTATCCAAAAGCAAGGGAAACACTAACCTTTGAGAGAGAAAGAAAGATTTTGGATAAAGCCAAAAATATTTTGGAAAAAAGAGGTTTTTAAGGTAAAATAAGGCTTGGAAATAAGGTGGGGTGCAGGGAATGGTTATCCGGACGGTCTTGAAAACCGTTGCCTCGAAAGGGGTTTGTGGGTTCGAGTCCCACCCCCACCGCTTTAGGTGAGGTGCGAGAGCGGTTTAATCGGCGGGCCTGGAGAGCTCGTGTAGCGGAAACGCTACCGTGGGTTCGAATCCCACCCTCACCGCCAGTTGGAAAAAGAGGTTGCTGGCTCGCCCTCTGCGAGGGCTCGCCAGCCGATCTTAGGCGCAAAATGGAATTTTTTGTCTTTCAAAATAAAGTTCGAGCCGACATTTTTGAGAAATTCCCGGATTTGATAATTGTCGCCTTGCGACAATAGAATTTTGGCTTGTTTCGCCTCAAAAATCATTTTCTTCATTCGTTCGAGCCAATT
>FWWM01000394.1_pt1 | contig 146432 bp, 173 predicted proteins | sample 2228351 | NCBI WGS metagenome assembly FWWM01 (sample SAMEA103939774, study PRJEB20133) | metagenome
TTTTTACGTATTTTGGACAAAACTTTCTTGCCGAGTTGACGGTCCTATATCCTTTGACTTCGTTTAATTTATTTTTAATCAGCTGGGAAGGGTAATCGCGAGTTGAATATTTCCAGAAATTCGTTTGCTTTGCGATTACTTGCGGATAAGATAACCGCCAATTGCAATTAAGATACCGGCTATATTCGATCCAACTAGAAATACCGCAATCCCTAAAATAATGACGTAGTTTGCCTTTTTCTTGTCTTTTTTATTTTTGACAACATCGTTGCCAAACTTTAAGGCGGCCAACGACAACGCTCCACCAATTGCAATAAAGACAATTACTATTCCAAATAATAAATCGCTTGGAAGTGGAGAGAACATTCCAAACTGTCCTATAATGCTAGCAAAAGCAAACGTCACGGCAATTGGTATTACAAATGCTAATGCAACGCCAATCGTGATCAGAATTAATCCTGTCTTGGCCGAAGGGGTTGGTGAATCGTTTTTTGCTGCTTCCATAAACCAAATCTTATAGTATCTTAGGAGTGATAAAACTTTATGGCTACAAAAACATAGAGACTGATTCTGGACGCTTCATTTTTCGCGGTCACAAGTGTCTATCGATATTTGTGGTTGTAACATTGAGGATAAGACTATCAAACTTGACATGAATCGATTTTGCTATCTGAGCCTTGATATGCTCCGGTATCCCGCCATAGCACTTGTTCAATATCTCAGTATTTTCCCATCCAAGACTTGCAACATAAGCTAATGACCAGTTTGTAGCTGCCAAATAATATTGAGCCATTGTATGCCGGAACAAATGAATTGGTTTTCCATCAAAGTACAAACCATCCCCTAGTGCATACACTCTGGTTTTTTCATTGAGCCAGCTGCTTTTATCAAGCTCTGAAAATATCTTTCTGAACCTGACTGCCATCCTCTTGGCAAAATAACCAGCTCTTAAACAGTTGGCTTTATCACTTTTGGCATCATCAAAGAAAACAAAACTTCTTTCTTTTGGCAGCCGATCGCGAGTAGTTTCAACAATTGCCCTGCATTCTCCTGTAGGGTACTTGACCCACCACTTGCCCTCCCTTGTCAGGTACCAAGAACCTTTCTTTATTTTTGGTTCAAACTGTTCTACCCTAAACGCAGGAGACATTGCTATTCTGTCCCAACTCATTGATGCCATTGCAAAGGCTCTAGCGCCGGTATGTAGGTCGATGTTCATGAACGACCATGATTCCCAATCATTTTCATTCTTAAGCCGTTTGTTAATAGTCGCGATTTGGTCAGGCGTCAGCATGATGTCCTTGTACTCTCCAAGTCGCTCAGACGTAGTTGACAACCCGTATCGCTTGCCTTCACCGTGTGCAAAGTTGATACTGTGAGCAGACAAAAAGCTGCGGTATGCCACGATGGTGTTTGTACGCTGCATTTGAGGATATGCAGTATTAAACCATGCCAGAAAGTTCTGCCAGTATTCAATTGCTATCTCTTTTCGCTTTGCAGTATCTATTGGCACGCCATGACTGACCAGAGTTTCCGGCATGACCATTAGCTGGTCAGATATGCCATGAATGATGTTTATCATATATCGGATTCTAGTTGCCGGAACCTTGCCTGATTTCAAATAGGTTATCCATTTTTGAATAGACGGAAGCTGGCTGAACTTTTCATTCTGCAGCTTGGCATATTCAAGAGCTAATTGTTGCTGAAGCGATATGACAATGCTGCCGTTTATGTCGCGCTTTATTCCCCATTTTGGATCACTTTCCATCTCTGCCAAATACCGCGATATAGTGCTATGATCTTTGCCTATGTCAAGACCGATTTCACGCGTGGTATAGTTTCCCTTTTGAATGCTGATTGCAATCGCTTCTTTGATCTTTTCCTTGTCCCTGACTTTGATGCCCTTGACTCGAAGGCGGCTTTTTTTCTGCAACGGCAGACGCAACTGTCTGTGATCCTCAAATTGCGGTGCTATTGGATTATTTTGCAACTATGCGCTACCTATGATACCTATCGTTAGGCAATATATTTAAAGATATAGGTATTGTAGGTATAGACAGCACAGATGGGCGAAAAATCTATCGTGGCCAAAGCTAATACCAAGTCATCTTCAGTCAGAACCACGATCCCAGAAAAGATTGTTCAGGAAATGGAGATAGCTATAGGAGACGTACTGGATTGGGAAACAACGATGCAGGGCGGAAGGAAGATCATCAGGTTAAAGAAACTAGAATAACTATGTTCTTGATCTGAATTTATCTTTGAGCTTTTTGTTGACCAATGACTCGACCTCTTCTAGTGGCACTCCTCTATTTTTGTCGCCAGCCAGCTCATAGATCGCCATGATGTACTCCTTGACTGTAGTGTCGCACATTGGGCACAACTCAAATTCAGAGTTTGCAGCGATATTGCCAACTTTGCATATTGGGCATTTGACCAAAGCTATTGCCATCATGTTCATAGGCTAGAATGAATATATGTTTTCGATTCAGAGCCCAAGTAAACTAAGCTTATGGATGTGTATGTTTCTCTTTTTCACTGACGTGGTAGGGTGATAGATATACCATATTACAAATAATAAAGTCGGAAAAAGTTATAGTCGTGCTTGATTGTTTGATTCAGGAAATTTAGTGTTGATGATTTTTTGAAGGATCGCCGGTTATTCAACAAGTTATGCAACGCTTTTGTTGCATAACGAGCGTGAAAAAAGTTGTTTTAACAATGAATTAATTTCTGCTATTACTGGAAACACGCACGCCCACAAGTACACACTCGTTACTTGCTAAATATGTACGAGAATAGTTCGGCAAGTGCCCCAGATGCTCCCGCCGTTCCACCAAATCTCTGCATTGCCTTTCTTTTTTGCAGATATCTTCTTGTAGCAGTCCTCACAGGTATGAAATTCAGTACCTATCTCTTTGCCACAGATTAGACGGCAACTTTCTCATTTATATTTACTGTATCAGCTTTTTAAATTATTGTTAGGGGACAATCCCAAACTGCATAATCTGGCAACACCAAGACAGCATTATCATGTACATGACAGGTTTCCACTGGAACTAAATTGCACCGTTTTTTCTACACACATACATACTCCAATGGAAACGCGGTGCATAGCAAGGTTAAATTAGCCCTTTGGCAAATGTTTGGGTAAGCCGGTCATAGCGGCAGGGTGCGACCCGGTCCCATTCCGAACCCGGAAGTCAAACCTGCCGTCGCTGCTGTGTTACTGATCTGCGTGAGCGGTCGGGAAGCAGCAGTGCTGGCATCTTTTACTTATCAATATACTCGCCCAAGTGTATCGTCTTTACCAGCCGCCTGATGTTATGCGCTATCCTATCTATTGTCGCAAACGCCGACGCAAGGCCGACTGGCTCCCACGCCCTGGTCTCAATGATGCAGCAATAGTTTGCAGCCTTGACCGTTATCATCTTCACTTCCTCCTTCATGATGTTGCACGCAAACTCCTCCGACAGCGCTGTGTCCTTGGCCAGCATGTTTGCTATCACGCCCCCGCTCCACCCCATGCTGGTAACCTTGCCGTTATGCAGCTGGAAGTAGGGTGCAGCATCGAGCAGCTTATGGGCGTTGTCGTCGGTGTCGACGATAAAGTCGTTTTCTACAAGACAGTAGACGTTGTAAAACGGCCCCATGCGCACCACGTCCTCTATGCCGATAAAGTCGACGCTGCCGCTTGCCATTCTAAGGAAGCCGTCCCTGTTCGAAAGCCAGCGCTCAAAGTACGGCCGCTTCATCGGGTGGACGTCCAGCTCCATGCTGCCTACCCTGCAGCTAAAGCCCTGCTCTTCAAGGGCATCAATGAGGGCGCTCAGCTGGAACACAGGCATGCTGCATCGATCATCTCCTCATGCTGGCTGCTGCTTTTCGTCCTCCATCAAGAGCTTTACAAGCGTCCTCACGCCAAAGCCTGTCGCGCCGCGCGGGTTGTAGCTCTTCTCGTATGTCCCGTCCTGCGTCCAAGCGGTCCCGGCGATGTCGATATGCACCCACGGTACGCCGTTGACGAAATTGGAGAGGAACGCGGCGGCCGTTATCGCGCCACCCGGCCTGCCCCCGACGTTCTTGATGTCCGCGTAGGTGCTCTTGATCTGCTCGTGGAACTCATCGTAGAGCGGAAGCTCCCACATCCTCTCACCAGTCTTGTCTGCAAGCTTGCGCAGCCTGTCGGTCAGCTGCTTGTTGGTGCCGACGATCGCTGCAACGTTGGCGCCAAGCGCGATTACGGCAGCGCCGGTGAGCGTCGCAACGTCAAACACTGCCTTGGGATTGTAAGTTGCTATGCCATAGGCGAGGGCATCGGCAAGTATCATGCGCCCCTCGGCGTCAGTGTTGAGTACTTCGACGGTCTTGCCGTTGTACATCCTGATGATGTCGCCAGGCCGGTACGAAGTGGAAGAAGGCATGTTTTCAACTGACGGCACGATGCCCACCACGTTGACAGCGAGCTTCATTGACGCAACTGCGCGCATCACTGCAAGGACTGTGCAGCCGCCGCACTTGTCAAACTTCATTTCATCCATCTTTTCGCCGGGTTTTATCGAAATGCCGCCGGTGTCAAATGTGACTGCCTTTCCCACGAGCAAGTACGGCTTTTGCTGCGGGTCGCTGCTGCCATTGTATTCTAGAATTATCAATTTTGGTGGGCTGTTGCTCCCCTTGCCGACTGCCACAATGCCCCCCATCCCCATGTTCTCTAACTCATAGCGGTCGATGACCTTGGCTTTCATGCCGTGCTCCTGTGCAAGCGAGAGGGCGATGCTTGCCAGCTGGGCCGGCGGGCAGTCGTTTGGCGGCAGGTTGCCAATGTCGCGGGCAAAGTTGACAGCCTCTATGATAAGGCTCGCCTTGTCGGCTATTGACTGGAACTTGGGAGAATCTGAATTGATCAGTATCGTGACTTCCTCGATCTTTGTCGCCGGCTCTTTTGCCTCTTTGTATTTGTCAAAGGAATAGAGTGCAAGTGTCACCCCCTCTGTCATGGCTTCAATGAGCCCTTCGTCAAGGTTTGAAAACTGCAGGATCGAGAACTCTTTAACGCCCAGCTCCTTTGCCTTCTGGGCTGCCTTGCCTGCGCATATGCGGGCGCTCTCGTCTGTGAACTTGTCCTTTTTGCCAAGGCCAAGCAGCATTATCTTTTTCATCGGCCCCCTGCCCAGAGTGTAGACTAGAATCGACGAGCCAAAAGTACCGCGAAATTCCTTGTTCTCCAGAGTCTCCTTTATTGAAGCAAAGACAGTGGGGTCAAGCTCCTTTGACTGCATAAAGTCCTGCTCGCCTTCAAATACACCTATCACCAGAAGCGAAGTCTGCTTCTGATCTATCTTGGCTTTTTCGACTTTGACCTGCACCATATATGATGTGACATAAGACAGAACGAGCAACTTTATTTTAAACTATTCAAACCTGAACTTGGCGCCGTGGCGGAGCATCGTGGCCAGCCTTTTGAATACGTTGGTCGGCGTGTAGCATGACATTGAAGTGCCGTCGTATTCGCATGCTGCGGCAGCAATGTCGTCATCGCTTGCCTTGCCGCCCCTGAACAAGCCGACAATAATTTCGCGGACAACTGGCAGCAGCCCTGATCGCGCGCCGTACGCCCCATCCTTGTTGACGAGCCAGAACATTTTTGTCGCGTCGTAGCCGGGCGGAAAGATCATCTCTTTTGCTTCCTTTGCCTCCTGCGAATAATAGTGCCCGGCGACCCTTATCCAGCCCCGCGAAAGCATGCTTGCCGCCTTTGCAAACTTGGTACAAGAATAGCACTTGTCGTCGTAAATAAGAAGTGGCCGCTGGAACGTTGACGATAGCGACACGTATGTAACATTGCCTTGCCGATCTTTTAAAGCTTGAGCGGAGAAATTACAGAGCTATCTTTTTATTTTCCTCCAAAGAGCTTTTTCCTATCTTGCAATTTATGCGGGATGAGATACATGGGCTTTAACATGCGCTATCTTGACCTCAAGAGAAGGATCAGAGACGTGCGCATGTGGGCAATACAGGGCATCGCAGAGGCCGGCTCGGGCCACCCCGGAGCATCGTTCTCTGCCGCAGAGATAATGGGCACTCTGTATTTCCGGAAGATGAGGCACGACCCTTCAAACCCAAGCTGGGAGGAGCGCGACTATTTCATAAATTCAAAAGCGCATTCAGCACCTGGGTTTTATTCAACACTTGCAGTAGCCGGGTACTTTGCGCCTGAAGAAGTAAAGACGCTTCGCAAGCTGGGCTCCCGTCTGCAGGGCCACCCTGTCAGGTACTCGGATCACCAAAAGCACCACAGCGTGCCGGGCGTCGAATACTCAGGAGGCTCAGAAGGCATCGGGCTTTCAGTCGGGATCGGCATCGCGCTTGCAAACAAGCTGGACGGCAAGAAGAACAAGGTGTTTGTGCTCATAGGCGATGGCGAGTCAAACGAGGGACAGATATGGGAGGCCTCGATGGCCGCCGGCAAATTCAAACTCGACAACCTGGTTGCAATACTTGACCGCAATCGCATCCAGCAGGACGGCTTTACCGAGGACATCATGCCCCTTGACCCTACAAAGGACAAGTGGGCTGCATTTAACTGGCAGGTCTTTGAAGTCGACGGTCACAAGGTCGAGCAGCTAGTCGACGCGCTGAACAAGGCGGCCAGGGTGCATGACAAGCCAGTCATGATAATCGCCAACACCATCAAGGGTAATGGCATACGCCACATGGCAAACAACCCCCAGTGGCATGGCAAAGCGCCGCCCAAGAGGCACACAGAAGTGCTGCTAGAAGAGCTTGACAGCGAGTGCCTTATCGCGCCCTCTATAATCGCCGGCGAGCGGGAGAACTATGAAGACAAGATAAGGAAGGTCGAGCGAGAGGGGGTGGACATGATCCACCTTGACGTGATGGATGGCCGGTTTGTTCCAAACACCACGTTCTTTGCCGACACTATCAAAAAATTAAGAACTTCTACAAGCCTGCCATTTGACGCTCATCTGATGATCGAGCGGCCATTGGAACAGATACAGGAATACATCGACGCTAGGTGCGACATTATCACGGTGCACGCCGAAGCCTGCACTGAAAACGAATTCAGGGAAATTCAGGAGCGGCTTATCGACGCCGGCATTAGCCCCGGCATCGCAATCAACCCCGGAACCGCCGTGCCAAAGTGGCTTTACGGCTGTCTGCATGATCTTGATGTCATTATCGTGATGTCGGTTAACCCCGGATTTGCTGGCCAGAAATTCATACCAGAGGTGCTGCCCAAGATGGTTGCGGTCAACAAGGAGCTCAGAGAGCACGGCTTTAGAGGCTACATCGAGGCCGACGGAGGCATCGATGCTACGACACTCCAGCATGCATACGATGCCGGCGCCCGGATCTTTGTGGCCGGTGCAGCGGTTTATGGTGGAGGGGATATACACAGCGCCGTCATACAGCTAAGGCACAAAGCGGCTGTGGCCCTTGAGAAAAGGCTTCTCAATCATGCGACTCAGCTCAACATAAGGTCCGACTGGATGAAAGCCCGTAAACATATATTGATTCCGTACGCCAATGAGCTTGGGATAGAGGAAGAGCTTCATGCTATTAAGTAGCGAGAAAAAGACCGCGGACATGAGGGGTGCCTATGGCGACACCCTAGTAGAGCTTGGAAGGGACGACCCCCGCATAGTCTGCGTCGGCGGCGACACGACCGATTCTCTTAAGACAAAAAAGTTTGGCGACAAGTATCCTGAGCGGATGTTCAACGTTGGGATCGCAGAGGCCAACCTTGTCTCGGTGGCGGCCGGCCTCTCGATAGCCGGCAAGATCGCGTTTGCCAGCACGTACGCCGCTTTCATCCCCGGCAGGTGCGTAGACCAGATCCGAAACACGATATGCTATCCAAGGCTTAACGTCAAGCTGGTCGTTTCTCACGGCGGCCTCACCGTCGGGCCTGATGGCGCTTCCCACCAGCAGATAGAGGATATTGCAAGTATGAGGGTGATCCCGAACATGAGGGTGATCGTGCCGGCAGATGCAATCGCAGTCAAGCATCTGGTAAAGATAATAGCGCATACCCCCGGCCCGTTCTACATGCGACTTGCAAGGCCCTCAAGCGAAGTGATATACGCCGACAACGCCGGGTCATTTGAGATCGGTAAGGGCAATGTCCTTGAGGACGGCTCTGACGCGACCATAATTGCGTGCGGCCTGATGGTTGGAAGGTCGCTTGAAGCGGCAAAGGAGCTCAAAAGAAAGGGCGTTTCCTGCAGAGTAGTTGACATGTTCTCGATAAAGCCGATTGACAGCGAGCTTGTGGCAAAGTGCGCCAAGGAGACCGGCGCGATCGCCACTGTAGAGGAACACAATATCGTCGGCGGCCTTGGAGGGGCCGTGTCTGAAGTAGTTGCCGAAACCTACCCCGTGCCGGTCAAGCGCGTGGGCGTGCGCGATACGTTTGGTGAGTCTGCCCGCGATGAAGAGATAGACATGCTGCTGGAACAGTACGGGCTGACCGCAACAGAAATAGCAAAGGCAGTACTTGAAGCAAGGAGTAGGAGCAGGAAATAATAAAATGAAGATCTTCCTCGACACTGCAAACATTGAATCGATCAAGAAATACAACGACATGGGCCTAGTAGACGGCATCACGACCAACCCCACTCTGTTGTCAAAGGAGAAGGGCAACCCTGCTGAAATCATGCGGCAGGTAGTGAAAATAGTCAAGGGACCGGTGAGCCTCGAGGTAGTCGGCACCACCACGGCTGAAATGATCGAAGAGGCCCATAGGCTTAAAAAGTACGGGCAGAATGTCGTGGTCAAGATCCCCATGATCCCTGACGGCCTGAAGGCTGTGAAAAAGTTGAAAGAAGAAGGCATCGAGACAAACGTTACCCTGATATTTTCTGCAAACCAGGCGATCCTGGCTGCAAAGGCCGGCGCAGCATATGTCAGCCCGTTCATCGGGAGGCTGGATGATGCGGGTCAGGAAGGCATGGCAATCATCAGGGAGATCGTGCAGATATTCAAGAACTACCAGTTTGACACAAACGTGCTTGTCGCAAGCGTCAGGCACCCGCTGCATGTGATTGAAGCAGGCAAGATCGGGGCCCAGGTGGTCACCCTACCGCCAGACATACTGGGCAAGATGCTTGCGCACCCGCTGACTGACAAGGGGCTTTCTGCATTCCTGAGCGATTGGGAAAAGGTCAAGAGGGAAAACCCGAACCTTACGATCTGAGAAGCTTGATCACTCTTTTAGGGATGTCCTGCAGTCTGCTGACGGATACCGCCTTTTCGTAGTTGAGGTACTTTAGGTTTTGGCCGATGCCTACAGAGTCATTGATGTTCCGGCCCACCCCTATCGCCACCATCCGAATGCCCATCTTCCTGTATGATAGCACCATCGTCCTCACTGCATCAAAGTCTGAAGGTTCTCCGTCTGTCAGCGTGACAAAGATGTCAGGCTTGAACGATTTTAAGACAGGCTCCAGCAGGCCGTAGACTTCTGCCAATGGTGTGCCGCCGCTTGCCCTTATTTGCGCTAGACGCCGGGCGCTTACCACAGACCACTTGATATTTGGCGGCTTGATGACCCAGCATTTCACCTGACGCTTGTCAGTGCTGAACGCATAGACTGCAAACTTGATCCCAAGGTAATGCAGCGCTTCGCAGAGCGCGGTAGTCGCCTGCTTGTATTCCAGCTCGACGTCTGCGATGCTGCTAGAGTGATCGAGCAGGATCGCGACCTTGGTCTTGATCGACAATTTGAAATCACTGAGGAAGGTCTTGGGCAGCGCCTCGACATAACTCTCCGTGTCAAACTCGTCGCCGGTCTCATCGTGCCGCTCAACCCACCCAGTCTTCCACCCCCTAAAGGCTGCCTTGACCTTTTGTATCAGGTCGATATCATAGATCTGGGTCTCGTCAACGTCCATCTTGTCTGGCACGCTCAGCCCAAAATCTTCCAAGGATTCGTAGCCCTTGTTCTCTGTCTTTTTGCTTTCCTTGACAAGGGTCTCAAACTCGTGCAGGACATCGTGGCCTTCGTAGATCTCTTTGGTCTTTTCCTCCACGTTTTCTTTTTTGTGCCGCATCTTCACCACCTTTTCTACCTGCTTGAGCAGGTCTGTCTGGTTGAGCGACGCGCCGACACGGGTCCTTGGAGCCAGAACGGGGATTGAAACAAGCGGATCGAGCTCAAGCATCTTGATCAACTTTGGAATGTGTTGCTCTACCCATTCGGTGCCATAGTTGTTATCTATTGCTTCCTTTACGATCTCGTTTGCATAGTCAGTTGCTCTTTTCACCTTGTCAAACTCGCCTCCGAAAAGCTCACCCTTTATGTAGCCGGTCAGGAAGTATTGTGAAAACGCCTCCGCTATCTTGTACCGGCCATAGATCGAGTTGAGCAGCTGGCGAGACATCCAGGAAATGCCTTCATTGAAGAACAGCTCGCCGGCCATCCCCTCCCATTCCTGCAGGCCCAAGATTTCTATCCTCTTTGTCTCAAGCGTGTTGAGCAGAAAGCCAAAGGCATGCTCGTAGCTCAGCACCTTTGTAGAATGCTTCATTCTCATTGACTCGTACCAGAGGGCGACGCGCCACTGTCGGTACTTCTGAAAGTCGGTGCCCGGGTAATAGTTGAGCAGCGGAAGCGTTATCTGGTTCTTGTCCGGCTTGGCCATTGGGACCTTGTCCGGCATCAAGATAATGACTACCCTGTCGTTGCCGGACCACCTTCGGGATAGAAAAGTTGCGATGTCAAGCAGGACATCGTTTCGCATTGCAGAGCTGGCAATCTTGGTGGCTGCTGCCATTTACCTATCGCCAAAGATCGAAGTTATCATATCCATCACTTTCTGGTACTCTACCTGCCCCCACTGATCGTACGCGTTTGCATAGACTACTTCGGCTGCGCTGCGGCCTGAAAGACCGGCATTGAGCATCTTGGCAAACGCTATCGTTTCACGCAGCGATGGGCTGTAGTACAGCTCTTCAACTGCCGCTGCTTCGCGCAGGTTCTTGGCCAGCTGGATTGCGTGCTTGACGTCCTTGACCTTTGATTCGTCTATTGTCACGTGCCGCCGCACTATCTCAAGCTCGACCTCCTCCGGTGGATATTCAAGCCTCATCCTGACTGGGAACCTGCTCAACAGCTGCGGTGGCAGTTCTTTTGTGCCTACATGCGACAACGGGTTGATGGTGGCTATCACGAACCAGTCGTCGGTTGCCTTTATGACCTGTCCTTCAGCTTCTTTGAGCACGAGCTGGCGCCTGTCGTCGAGCGCTTCGTCGAGCCGGAGAAGCACATCTGCTTCTGCAGCATTGAGCTCGTCAAGGTACAATATGGTGCCACTGCGCATCGACTTTACCAGCACGCCTTCGACAAAGCTTATCTCTCCCTTGTCTAGGGTCTTAGATCCTACTAGGTGCGACTCCCTTGTGCGGAGCGAAAAATTGACGGAATCGAGGTCTTTTTTCATTCTAGATGCAAACTTTCTCACAAGGGTAGTCTTGCCTGTGCCCTTGGGGCCGATTATCAGGACAAAGAGGCCTGATTTGTGGGCCTTTTCAAGTATTTCAAGGGCATTGTTCCAGTCAAGATAGATTATTTCTTCGGGGCTGATTTTTGCTGTCGGCGATTCCATCTGCTTTTATAGCAAGCTTAACAGTATTTGAGCGTTAGCTGCTAGCAAACTTGTAAAAGGTGAGCCGGCCTGCATGCCAGCCTTGTCACTAGGACAACTGTTTTTTCTGTTGTGCGCAGACAGAGGAAAAACGATAAGGACAGTATGATAAATATGCAATATCCTGTAGTCTTCTTTTTAGCTATCTTGTACTGCTTTTCAGATATTTAATTCAGATTTACAATTCTAATTTGTCATTTAGATGATTACGCCTGTCCATTTAACTACCTAAGATTCGTACAGACGCAGAACTAAAGTGAAAATGTTGGAAAAGATACTTCAAAAAATGACCAAAGGATACAACGGAGAGAACAAGGACATAACCTTTCAACACCATGAATCAAGCGCCTACATCTGCCAAAATTGCGGTCACCACGAGTCTTATCATGTAGATGAGGAGGGCATATGCAGCTGCAGACAATGCTGCCAGATGGGCGGAGAACCTATCGTTTGCGAAAAATTTGTGCCACAGTAAAAAATGCAATAGCAATGGCGTTCTCCCTATTGCCGCGCTATGCTGAGTCCCAGACTATTCAAAATGGGTGGCTGGCTGTGCGCCTTCATGTTCCTGAAGTAACCTATAGAAATGATGGGCAGGATTCAAGCCCGTCAAGCTGGTGCGAAGGCTTTTAGAGCTTCCAGCTTTTAGAATTCAAAGTCTCCGCCAAAGTCGCCCCCGCCGCCAGCATCAAAGCCAGCAGAGTCTGCACTTCCGCTGTCTGCTCCGGCATCAGCCGCGCCTTGCGCATCTGCATTTGCAGCATCTCCAGCCATCGCCGCTTCTGCAGGGTTCATTGTCATTCCCATAAACGACATCATTGAGGCAAAAATCATTGCACTTATTATCCCTGAGAATAGCATCATAGGCAACCATGCCCTATTGTCATCCATGAACGACTCCATGCCTCTCCTGTCCCCGTTCCTGTACATGCCCTTGAGCTCTGCAGCTTTCTCTTCCAGTTCCTGCTTCTTTGAAGAAAGGAGCCTTCTTCCAGTGTCGGTTATACGCGCCTGGACCTTTTTACCAAAAAGACCTTTCTTTTGCTCTGCAACAACCAGCCTCTGGACTGCAAGGTCGTTCAGGATCATTTCAACCTCTACCTTATCGATCTTTGTCACTTTTGCAATCTTGCCAGCATCTTCAATGTCCCTCGAAATCGCGTCAAGCACCATAAAATGCCGGGGGCTTTCAGTTACTTTGATGTTTTCACTCATAAAATTAGGGCAGCTAGCATCTTATTTAAGAAAGAAGTCCACTTTGTCTTGCATTGTACTACCTCTTGCAGGGCTAGCAATGCCGGCAACAATAGTTTTTCATGATATAGCAGCACGGCGCCGTCATCATTTTGCAAAAACAAATGATATGGTATCGCCCACTATGCTGATGTCTGCCTTTTTGCCAAGGATATCTTGTGAAAGTTCAGAGATGAGGGTCTTCACATAAAGCGACCACTTTGCTCCAAGGCTGTGCTGGATCTTGAAGTGATATCTTCCGCTACGCACTTCGAGGTTTTGCTGCATCCACGACACTGTCAGCCATGCACGCATAACCTCTACAAAGTCCTCTACGCTGTTACTGTTCTTCATAAATGCAAGTATATTTCTGAACTTTTGTTTTTCTAGCTTTTGAGCAAGGTTTACTATCTGCTGGTCAGTGAGCTGGCTTAAGACTTCGCTCAAAAAGGCTTCTGTCATAGGGAGAAGCCCCACTTTTCGCTCGTACCTTTCCCACTGTACATGGTTTGAGAATATCTTTGCGGCATAACTGTTAAGGCTGACGCCTTCTAGCTCAGCGTCCATCCTGAGCTCATCAATAAGGGATGATGGGAGTCTAAAGGTAACAGTTTCAGTCTTGGCCTTCCTGCCAATGTCAGAATCATCATTATTATTATCTCTCGGCACAATAGATCAGGTTCCGTTACCTTTTGATTGGATTAAAAGCTTCTCTTTGGGCTGACTTGCAGCTCAAGACCGCATTATTAGGTGGAGGCCGAGCAAGCAGCAGATGACAGCTCTCACCATTTCCTTGAGTCGCCTTCAAGCAGCCCAGAGCCGTGGTGAATCCTGTCAATGTGCTTTGAAAGCTCTTCGTTGTCTTTGAACTTGGATGCACAGTAGGGACATGATGCGCCGCGGCTGTTATTATTACTATTGTTGACCATATCTACTAACGTATAATATTGTTCTGAGTATTTAGCAAAAGCGTTTACCTTGCAAGACAAAGTATACATCCTAGTCAAATACTTGCTTGAGCAGGCTGCCTTGTAATCAGAATTGGAATTCGGCATTATATCGGAAGGCTACATTCTCTGGATAGTCTTTGGGCTGTTTGTCGGCATTGCTATGGCAATAGACCTCGGCGCTATAGGTGCATTGAGAAAGATGCTGCGCGCCAAGGCAAGTTCTCAGCCCGCAAGCGATAACAACCAGAGTGGCAAAGACAAGAAAAAGAGCACATTCAAACAAGCACTGGCATGGACTATTGTATGGATATCGCTTGCCATAATTTTTGCAGTGATTATTTATTCGACGTCAGGATATGGCAGCTTTCTTGAATTTGTAACTGGATACACGCTTGAAAAGTCCCTCAGCGTTGACAACATGTTTGTGTTTATCATCATTTTCTCTTCCCTTGGAATCCCCCACCAATTCCAGCACAAGGTACTTTCTGTTGGGATCATTAGCGCAATAGCCATGAGGATTCCCCTGATAATTGCTGGGGCAGCACTCCTTGAAAGCTTTCACTGGATGATGTATGTCTTTGGTGCGTTTCTGTTTGTTACGGCGATACGGATGGCGCTCCAGAGAAAAGAAAGGGAAAAGATCGACATCGAAAAGAACATTGCAGTAAGGCTGTTGAGGAGGTTCGTTCCGCTGACGTCCCAGCTGCATGAAAATAAATTTCTGATCCGGCTGGCAAACGGTGCTCTCTATGCCACCCCGATGCTCGTAGCTCTTGTAATAGTAGAAATGACTGATCTTGTATTTGCCATAGACTCGATACCTGCAGTTCTGGCTATTACTACCGATCCGTTCATAGTGATCACATCGAACATCTTTGCGATACTTGGGCTCCGCAGCCTCTATTTCCTGCTCGCCGGGATGATGGAAAAGTTCTACTACCTGAAGCCGGCCCTTGTCGCTTTGCTTATCTTCATAGGGGCAAAGATGCTGATGTCCGACTTGTACAAGATACCGATCGAGGTTTCATTGGGCGTAATTTTTGCAATACTTGGAATCGCATTAGGGCTGTCAGCTATAAAGACAAAAACAGAGAATGGGAGGCATGCAACAACTCTTCGCAAGGATTCTGATCATAGAGAGTCGAGCAAAAGATGATCTCCACATTGGTATTTGGAGCCGGCTACTTCCAAGGGCTCATAAAGCTGGTTGCAAGTTTCGATTTAAGAAAAGCTGGCATATAGAAACACTTGATAATGATGCAAGAGCGCGATGATTCCACCGACAAAGATCAGCAAAAGAGTTTTTTGTTCACTCTGCTACTTTTCTCCCATTGAAGAGCTGGCGTTACATGATTCCATTCCAGTCAATGACATCGAAGGTGATAAAGCAGGCAAAGCAAAGTGAGGGATGATCAATTATGCCGTCAAGGCCGATTTTCCAAAGAAGCACTTTTGGACGCTTTTCATCTGGAAAGATCGGGATTCGATGAGACGCTTTGTTATGGCAAAGCCGCATGCAACTGCAATGAAAAAGTTTGAAGAGTGGGCAGGCGACGGTTCTGCTTTTGTAGAATGGACAAGCCCAAGCAATTCAATAGACTGGGCAGAAGCTATAAAAAGGCTTGAGAAGCCCAGCTTTTACTACAAAAAGAAGCAAACCTTTGGATAGACTTACTCTATATCAGTCGCGATTTACTTGAGAAAATGAGTGCGAAGTGCGGGATTTGAACCCGCGATCCCGAGCTTGGGAAGCTCGTACCTTAACCAGGCTGGGCTAACTTCGCACAACTAAAAATCGCAAGAGATGAAGATAAAAGCCTTTGTTATTTCAGAATAAAGCTCTTGCCTGACCTGAACGCGATTGTTCGTGCCGACGACCTGTCCCGAGCTCCTCGCTTGTTCGCATCGGCATTTTGTGATGTGCCGTGCTCGTCCACAATCTCGATGTTTACGTGGTCGCGGAATTTCATTTTCAGCATGCGGGCTATGTTCCTTGCCATCGTGATGTTGCCATCGCCTATTTTTACGACCTTCTTGTGCGATTCTATGCCGCCAAGCATCGCTGACACCTGATCGATTGCGTCCTGCGGCGAGGATTCGACTGTGCTTGCAATTTCTTGGTGGAGATACATTGCAGATATCCCTATCCTGCTTCCTGGGTCTATGCCTATGACAAGCTGGTCGTCTGCTGCCTGGTCGCCGATGATGCTCCGCAGGATCTTTGCTTTTGCTATTGCAGGATATTTTTCAAGCTCGGTGTCAAGCATCATCACTACGCCCTTCCTATTGACGATGCCAGCCTCGTCTCTAGTCGTAATGATGACCTTGGCTTTTGACACAGCGGCTTCTTCTGGCGACAACGAGTCGAATTGCAGCTCCATCAGCTTTAATGCGCAAATGATATTATAGTATGACCGGCCGTGGACGGTTGCTACTGCAACATTGCGGTGTAAAAGCTCCTCTGTCAGGGGCGTTTCTTCAACAATAAAGTGTGGACAAAAATCGCTTTTAAAGCTTGTGGATTAGGCTGCAGGCTTGCCGTCTGAGGTAAGCTTCTTTGCCTTGGCCGGTTGCGCCGCCTTTACCGGCGTTGTGTCGCCAAGGACCGTCCTGACGATGCTGTCGACCGCCTCGTCAAACGAGGAATTGATGTTCTTTTTCAGGTTGGCAACATTTGCCCTTCCCATTTCTCCTATCTTTTCCGACTCGGCCTCGGCCTCTGCTCTGGCGCTGTCTACTATTTGCTTGGCCTCTTCATTTGCCATGGCAATTACCTGCTGCTTTAGCTTCTCCACCTCTTCGTTAGAGTGGGCCATTATGCGCTTCTTCATCTCTTCAACGCGGCTATACAGCCCGTCAATGTCGCCTTCAAGCTCCGATAAAGCACTTACAATAGCTTCAACTGCAGAGTGTGAGGTTGGTGGAGGAACTTGAGCGTGTGCGGTTTTTTCCTTTGCCAAGCCACTGAAATGAAAAGTAGAGGGATATTAAAACTAAGTGCTACGTTGTAAGGCTGAGAATGGCTTGGGCCATGTCGCCCTTGCTCTCCGTCAGGGCCTGTATCGCCTTTTCTCTTGATACGCTGGCCTGCTGCATGACAAGGATGACATCCTCTTCTTTGAACGACGGGACCTCCCGCTGCTTTTCTTCAATATCGCTTGCAACGACCTGGAAGATAGTGCTGTCCTTGCCCTTCATTTCAATAACCTGCGGCTTGATCAGGTAGAGCTCCTTCTTGTCGGTTTTGATTATCACTTCCTCGACGTTGTCCAGCGTCGACATGTCCAGACCCATCTTGTCCAGCATGCGCCTCATTTCGCGGTTGCCGCCACGCATCATATGCAATCGGTTACTCCATTCTACCTTTTAATCCTTCTCGAATCTTGACTGCCACTCCCCTGCTGTACCACTTCATTAGGTCGGACGGCAGGATGGCGACTCCCACCGCTATCACCCTGCTGCGGTCATCAACTACTGCCACGTCAGAGCCTACCTGCACGTTCGAGCCGCACCACTCTACGTGCCTGCAGAAAAGTGACCGGCCTCCACTTACAAATGGCACGGCTTCTTGCACAGGCGCAACGCAGCTCTCCCGGAACTGCCTCCTGCTGTTGTCAAAAAAGTGCTGGGCGCCGGCTATTGTCAGTGCAATGCCGCCGTCCGTGCGGAGCGTGCCGGCAAGCCTGCCGCCTATGCTAAAATTCTTTATGCGACCAGTGCGCTTTGAAAACTCGAACGACACATCTGCCGGCAGTGCTTCGGAAACTCCTACGCCAAACAGCGCGTCAATATGCCTGCACACCTTCTCCCTAGCGTCAATAGGCAGTGGATTCAAGTAGAAAGTTGCTGTTTTATATGCCACATAAATATAATGGCAGTTGCAGCCAACAACTATATAGTCAAGGCTAGGCATATATAGAACAGCTGGAAAACCCATCTTGAATGGAAAACAACAATAGCGAAGGCAACAGCAACGGCGAAAATCTGTTGCAGGGCGAAGAGACGAGAAAATTGCAATACACCGGCGGCTCTTCTTACATTGTGTCTTTACCAAAGAAATGGATTCAAGACCTTGGCCTCAAGCAGGGGGACCATGTCGTCATTTTAAGGCAGGGCAACTCTGTTCTGCAGATAGCGCCGGCTTCAAAGAGGATGGCAAAGGAGCAAAAGGAGGCCACAATTGAGGTAGGCAAGGATAACAACCCATATTTTATCGCACGCAAGCTGATCGCGCTGTATTTTCTAGGCTTTAACGTAATCACGATCGTGCCAAAAGAAGACAGGTTGCTTGTGGAGCAGAGAGAGATTATCAAGAGCATTGTCCGGCGTGTCCTCATGGGTACCGAGATAATCGCAGACTCGGCCACCGGCATTACGCTTCAAGTGCTGATAAACCTACTCGATCTGTCTGTGGATGCCGCGTTCAAGCGCATGCTGCTTATTGCAAAGTCGATGTACCGCGACACGCTCCTTGCACTCAAGGAAAACAATGTAGAGCTTGCAGAGGAAGTGGTCAAGTCCGACGACGAAGTTGACAGGTTCAGCTTTTACATCGTAAGGCAGTTAAAGATAGCGATCAAGAACGAGCACCTGCTTAAGGAGATAGGGCTTGAAGAGCCGCGCAATTGCCTTGGCTACAGGCTGATAGCCAAGTCAGTCGAGCGCGTAGCGGACCACGCAGTCATTATTGCCAAGGACATCATGGAGAACCCGCATCCGCTCAACAAGGACATTGTGGAAAAGATAGCTGGCATGAGCTATTTTGCACTGGAAGTGCTAGACGACGCCTGCCTGTCGATGTTCAAGCGCGACTATGAAGCGGCTGACAGGGCGATTGAAAAGGCGCGCAAGATAGACGAGGTGGAAAAGATCATACTGAAGGCGGTGTCCGAGCCCCGCGACGTCAGCGAGCTTTACAGGATCAAGCTGATAACAGAGAATATCCGCAGGGTGGCCGAGTACGCAAGCGACATCGCAGAGATTGTGCTCAACATGACAGTGCAGCAGACGCTGAGAAAAGGCTAAATCGGCCACGCGTGATTGTGAATCCCAATGTCGTATTGCGAGCTTTGTGGACGCCAAACCATGGAGAAGAAAATGGTAATAGTTGACGGCACTGTGTTCAACGTTTGCATTGCGTGCTCAAAGCACGGCAAGCCATACGCGCCTGCTCAGGTGGCAGCGGCCAAGAAGAAAAAGCCGATGGCTGTTATAAGGCAGCAGAAAAAGATTGGGCTTGCGGACGCGACAGTACTCACCCCGGATTTTGCAAGGCTTATCAGGGAAGCCCGGATGAAGATGGGCCTCACACATGAGCAGCTAGGTATGAAGATGAACGAAAAGGCGCAGCTGCTGAGAAAGTTCGAGACAGGTGCGCTCAAGCCGGACGAGCTATTTGCAAAAAAGCTGGAGCGCTACCTTGGGATCAAGCTGTATGTTAGCGCAGAGAGCAGCGGCGATGATAATGAGGAGTAGATGATGGCATTCCAGAGAAAGGCCATCCTCATAACGTATCCTGTCGATCAGGCGATAAAAGAGGCAATATCGCTTGCAGACGCGGCTGGCTACGAGATCGTTGACACCGTGACTCAGCGCCAGATCACAAGATCGAGGTTTGGCATCGGGCGCGGCAAAGCAGAGGAAGTCAAAGAGCTCGTTGAAGAACTCAGGCCGGACGTCATCATATTTGACGAAGTGATCAAGCCTACCCAGATGTACAACCTAGCCAGCCTTTGCAAGGTGGAAATAGTGGACAGGGAGCGGCTTATTCTGGAGATTTTTGAGCGGCGCGCAAGCACAACCGAGTCACAGATCCAGATCAAGCTTGCACAGCTGCGCTACGACATGGCAAGGGCGAGGGAAAAGGTCAGGCTTGCAAGGGCGGGCGAGCAGCCCGGTTTCTACGGGCTTGGCAAGTACGAGGCGGACATCTATTTTCTTGACATCAGGAAGCGGGCGGCAGTTCTGAAGAAAAAGCTGGAAAAGGAGGAGACCAGGCGCCAGCTGCACAGGAACCAGAGGACAAGGGCGGGCCTGCCAACTGTTTCGCTTGCCGGCTATACGTCTGCAGGCAAGACCACGCTTTTCAACAAGCTCACGGGCGAGGCCAAGGCCACCGATAAGCAGGTCTTTACCACGCTGTCCACGTTTACCCGCGCAATCGACCTGCATGGCGACAAGGTACTGCTCAATGACACGGTTGGCTTTATCAGCAAGCTGCCCGCGTACATGATCGATGCTTTCAAGTCAACGCTTGACGAGCTCACCTATGCAAGCCTAGTGCTTTTGGTGATAGATATCAGCGAGCCCATAGAAGAGGTTGCCAGAAAATACGATAGCTCGCTTGATGTGATAAATGAGTTCAAGGTACCTGCAACAAAGATAATCCATGTCCTCAACAAAGTAGACCTGACTACTATCGAGGACGCGTTTGACAAGGCCGGACAGCTGGGCATTCTGGACACCAAGCGCGTGATCCCGGTGTCGGCCAAGACCGGCTACAACATCAACCAGTTAAAGAATCTGATAAGGACGATGCTGTTTGAAATGGAGAAGGGAGAGGATGCGGAAGTAAAGGAAGAGCGCGTGGAGGAGGAAGAGCAGGGATGAAAGTCTCGGTGCTGAGGATCGGTCATCGGCTTGTCCGCGACGACAGGGTTACGACGCACGCTGCACTCGTCGCAAGGGCGTTTGGCGCAGACAGGATATACATGACAGGTGTCGACCAGTCAGTCAGCGACACAGTTGCAGGCGTCACCAAGAGGTGGGGCGGCAAGTTTGAGGTTCAAGTCATACAGGACTGGAAGGGGCTTGCAAAGGCGTGGAAAAAGGAGGGCGGCAAGGTGGCTCATCTCACGATGTATGGCATCAACATCGACGAGGCTACCGAGCGCCTGCGCAAGGAGGAGAGGATTCTGGTCATAATAGGAGCGGAGAAGGTGCCGCGGGAAGCGTACGAGCTTGCTGACTATAACATCGCTATCGGCAACCAGCCCCATTCTGAAATCGCGGCGCTTGCGATCTTTCTTGACAGGATGTTCAAGGGCAAGCAGTTGAAGAAAGAGCTCGCCGGCGGCCGGCTGAAGATAGTGCCGGCTGCAAGGGGCAAGCAGGTCAGGGAGATCAAGTAATCTTTTTAATTGCGTTATGCTGCCTGCAAGGCAGTGATGACACTAACCTGCGCCGATCGCCCATTCAGCGAGATGAGGAAATGCACCTCGACTGAGACACATTACTAAAATGTGTGTCTTTAGGTGCACATCATCACTTCTTATTTTTACAATACTCTACAAGCCTTCCTGTGAAGTAAGACCAGCCAGCCGTGACATCTTTAAAGTGCTTGTCCATTTCTTTGGTAAATCCGGAATGGACAAGAGTGACCTTTGTCTTATTTTTCCCACCTCTTCAAGGCTCCAGGTCACTAGAGTAGACTTGAGGCGTACGCCATCTGGCCTGTATTCTTCATCAGGTATGAAGGTGTAAACGAGCTTTTTATTTGGAATAATCTCTAGCACTTCGCCGTAAAGATGATTGTCTTTATCCCCCATTTCTTTATGGCACTCTGCCAGAAATGTAGAGTGCATCTTTCCTCCTACTCGGGGTTCAAAGGTCCCGGTGTCAGGGAATCATTGCGTAAGCTCTTTTGGATCCGTTAATGCACTAAAGGCTACTATATGGACCGGCGCGTCGATCTCGATTATTTTTCTAAGTTCCATATCGCTCATTTCCTCTTTTTCCTCTCCTTGTTCTCGACGTATTCTTTGAGGCTCTTTAGCCGATCGTCCCAGAAGAGGTCAAAGAACCGCATCATCTCCGACATTGCGTCCCTGTTGACAGAGTAGTACCTGTTCTGGCCTTCCCTGCGCTCGTTGACAAGCCCGGCGTCCCTGAGCACCTTGAGGTGTGTGGACAGGGCGGGCAGCGTAAAGTCAAAATGTGTTGCAATCTCGCTTGGTGTCCTTTCTTTGTCCTTCAAAAGCAAAAGTACCTGCCGGCGGTTGTCGTCAGCAATGGCTTTCCATGGCGAACCCATGCCAGATTTAATAATTAAGCAATTATTTAAGTATTTAAATCTGTTTCATAAGAGCCACTATAGCCTTTGCGGCCTCTGATTTGGCAAAGAGCAGCTTTGCCTTCTCCTCTTTCCGCTTTTTCTCCGGGTTTATCTCCAAGATGTTCAGATGGCCGTTTATCAGGAATTCGATATGGAGCGACTTTCTGGCCATGCTAGCGTTCCTTATCCCGAACCTCTTGCCCACAAGGCTGTCCTCGCTGACCGGGTCAAGCGACGTGAGCCTGACGACCGTGCCCACAAATGAATCGAGCAGTGCAAAGAGCGGATCAGGCTTGTCCTCCTTCTTTTCCTTTGGTACCACTCCCCACTTGACCTTGCTCTTTGTGGCCGACGCGAGGCTGTCGAACCTCTTTACAAAGTCGCCAAACACCGATTCCATCGTGACATCTATCACGTGGTTCTTTGACCTGACAAACTGCGATGTCACCTTCTGGTCGGTGAACTCCATGCCGTGGTACTTGGCGTAGAGCAGCGGCTGGCCGTATTTCACGACATAGGCGTCGCAGCCCTCTATCTGGGAGACCAAGTGCAGGAAGTGGTTGGCCGATGTCGGGTTCTTGACCGCCGCATTCATCTTCGAGATTATCATGAGCTTGAGAAGATCCCTGATAAAGTCGTCCGCATAGCGCGGAAACTCTTCAAAGTCATAGCGCACTTCCTCCACTACCAAGGTATAGCATGCTAACCGGGCACGAACATTTAATGATTTACCAAGTCATCCTGTCTGACTGTACCCTGCGTGCGCGCGTTTCCAGCAGAGCGCGTGTGGAGAAAAAATGATACATTGTGTAGCATTTTACGCACAAAAAATGCTACATTTTACGAACTGCGCTTCCGGTGGAAAAATGGTGCACTGACTCATTTCACGCACGAAAATGGTGCAGTTTGCAAAATATGTTTATCGTCATATTGATATCTGCCAGATAGCTCAAAAAACCTCACAGGTTCCCGATTATTGATATGGTCAGTCCGGACAGCAAGGGAACTGTCAGATTGTCAGTGACGCGCAGCGGAAGAAGCTCGATCACCATGCCGATTGTCGCTGCTATTAGCGCCGTTGCGGGAGAGATGAAAATTGCAGCGCCAGCAAACGCGCAGACGAAACCCGCGAGGCTGCCTTCAACGGTCTTGCCGCAGGTATAGGGGATCTTGTTCTTTCCATACAGCTTGCCGGCTATTGACGCAAAGCCGTCTCCCAGCGTAATGACCGCTATGGCGGCGTAGTTGAAAGGCGCGGGGAACATCAAAAGGGACGCCAGTATCCCGGCAGCAAAATACAATGGAGCCTTGACAAAGGTGTCCTGCTTTTCTTCTTCTCCTCCTGCCGCATTGCGCATCGCCGCCTTTGTGACAGCGGTCAACACTGGAAAGCTGCGCCCCTTGAGGCGGAAGTATTCAGAGACAGAATATACCGCGGCGAGGGCTATTATGATCGCCGCGGCATAGTAAACCCCCGCTACAAGCGATATGAATGGTATGGAGAACCCAAAGATGTGTATCGCCTTTCTGAACAGCTCTTTTCTGATCAAGGCGTACCGCCCATTGCTGCCCAAATGCCTGTCATCTACTTTTGACATGCGACGCTATTTAATCAAGCGGATGAATTGTCCTAATACAAGCTTGATTTTGGGTGGCGCAATACTGTTTATTGTTTAGTTATAAAGCTGCCTCTTGCCTACATCTTTTAAACCAAGACATTTCAAACAAGTAATAACACGTTGCCTGCCGAGGAAAAGTATGTGTTCACCCCATTGCCAGAGCTCATGGCTAAAAGCAACATTGCGCGCTTTATGAACAGGCACGGCATTTCGGGCTGGCGCCAGCTGGTAGAGAAAGCCAACAGCGACATTGGCTGGTACTGGGACGCAGTCAATGAGGATCTCAGCATCGATTGGTTCCAGAGATACGACAAGACGTTTGATTCGTCTGCAGGCATCCCTTGGACAAAGTGGTTCGTAAACGGCAAGTGCAACATTGTAGCCAATGCGGTCGACAAGCACGCAAAGAGCCAGCCTGACAAGGTGGCGTACATTTTTGCAGACGAGCATGGATCTAAAAAGATCACGTATGGCGAGCTTGACGAGCAGGTGAGCAGGCTTGCGGGAGCGCTGGCAGGAGCGGGCATCAAAAAGGGCGATGTAGTCGCGATCTATATGCCAATGATCCCGGAGGCGTTCTACGCCATCTTTGCCTGCTCCAAGATGGGAGCGGTCCACACTACAATCTTTTCAGGGTTCTCTGCGCAGGCGCTCCGCTCCAGGCTCATTGATTCAAATGCGAAATTGCTGATAACTGCAGACACTGTCAGTCGGCGGGGCAAAGAAATCCATCTCGCAGGCCAGTGGCAAAAAGCCGTGCAGGGCACAAAAGTTAGAAGGATAATCACGGTCGGCCGCGACTACCAGGACTTTGTGAAGAGTGCGCCAAGGGCCAAGACAGAGGTGATGGACGCAGAAGATCCGCTTTTCATCCTCTATACGTCCGGCACCACCGGCGAGCCCAAGGGCACGCTGCAGGTGCACGGCGGCTTTACTGTGGTCGCGGCGCAGCAGGCCGCGTACCTTATTGACATGAAGCCTGACGACGTGCTGTTCTGGTATGCAGACATTGGCTGGATAACGGGTCAGGTCTGGGTGGTCTATGGCAGCCCGATAATTGGCGGGACCGCGCTTGTCTATGACAACACGCTGGACTACCCCACAGCAGATGCGTGGTGCAGGCTCATCGAAGACCACAAGGTAAGCATCTTTGGCGCGGCGCCTACGGCGATCAGGCTGTTTATGAAAAAAAACGTGCAGGCCGGCAACTACGATTTTTCGTCGCTCCGCGTTCTGGCGGCGACAGGCGAGCCGATAAACGCCGAGGCATGGCAGTGGTACTTTGAAAACGTGGGGAAGAAGCGATGTCCTGTCATAAACCTGTCCGGCGGCACGGAAATCGGCGGTGCGATACTGAGCGCGCTGCCTGTGATGCCGCTCAAAGAGTGCACGGTCGGGTGCCAGATACCCGGCTTTGATGCAGACGTTTTTGACGACTCGGGCAAGAGGGCAAGCGAAGGCTACCTAGTCATCAAAAAGCCGTGGCCCTCCATGACGCGTGGGCTCTTGAACAACCCTGGCAGGTTCATAGACACCTACTGGTCAAAGTACAAGGACGTCTGGTATCACGGCGACATTGTGCTTGTCGATCCAGACGGGCTGTGGTACATGCGGGGGCGCGCCGACGACGTCATAAAGGTGGCGGGCCACAGGATCGGGACTGCAGAGGTTGAGGCGGCAGCCGCGTCGCATCCGGCGGTCGCAGAGGCGGTGGCTGTCGGCAGGCCCGACGAGCTCAAAGGCGAGGCGATAGTGGTGTGCGTCGTGGTAAAGGACGACGGCAGCCATAGCACGAATGGCAACAATAACAACAACTTGAAGCAAGAGATCATCAGGTGTGTGGAAGGATCGATAGGAAAGTTCGCCCGGCCTGAAGAAGTGAGGATAGTGGCCGAGCTACCAAAGACCAGAACCGGCAAGCTGGTGAGGCGGCTGGTCAGGGCAAAGGTTGCCGGCGAGAATATCGCCAGCCAAGATTTGTCAACTGTAGAGAACCCGTGGTCGCTAGACGGCATCTAGCAGATTCTGTTGCAAAAGCGACTGATTTCGGGGTGTGTTGCAAATCGGCTGATGGCGAAAAATGGTGAATATCTCAAAATGAACCCATTTTTTAGTTCTTTGTCAAAGATTTTTGGAGAAAAGATGCTAAATCGATTTTTCGACGATTGACCCTTGAGCAGCGGATTCAATACCAACAAGCTATTCCATGGCGACAATCTCCAGATATTGAGAGATCGCATACCGGCCGAATCCGTTGACCTGATCTACCTCGATCCACCCTTTAACAGCAAGGCAGATTACAACATCCTATTCAAGGAAACTACAGGCGAACTCTCAACGGCTCAGATTTCTGGCATTGGGATGAAGCTGCGCGTCAATCCTACGATTACCTGACAGGCAACGAGGTAGATGTCAAGGTTGCTAATCTTGCTGAAGCAATGTATAGACTCTTGGGCAAGAATGACATGACTGCTTATCTCTTTATGATGGCAACGAGGCTGATTGAACTCCATTGTGTTCTCAAGCCTACAGGCTCTCTCTGGCTACACTGTGATCCAAATTCCAGTCACTACCTGAAATTGATGTTAGATGGAATCTTTGAACCTCATAACTTCCGCAATGAGATAATCTGGAGAAGATCACATCCAAAGGGTCACGCATTCACCCGCTTTGCAAGCAATCATGATACACTACACTAGTATATGCCAAGGATGCAAAGAGAACCAAATTCAAGATGATATACAAAGACTATGATCCTGAAAAGGTGGCGAAAATCTATTCTCATAAAGACCCTGATGGTCGTTTGTACACTCTTGATAATCTACTGAATCCGAACATCAATAGACCTAACCTCACTTATGAGTTCAAGGGAATAAAGAGAGTTTGGCGATAGACAAAAGAGCGAATGATGGAAGAGGATGCAAGAGGGAGAATAGTCGTTCCAAAAGGTGGAGGAGTACCAAGGCACAAGCGTTATCTTGACAAGCAAGAAGGAGTACCAGTAGATGACATATGGGATGATATCGATTACGTGAAAGGCTCAGAACGACTTGGCTATCCGACACAAAAACTATTGGAGCTAGTTGAGAGAATCATAAACACATCAACGGATAAAGGAGATTGGGTTTTAGATCCGTTTTGTGGCTGCGGAACCGCAACAACGGCAGCAGAAAAACTTGGAAGGCATTGGATTGGGATAGACATCACATGGCTTGCAATCAATCTAGTCAAGAACCGAATTAAAGCGATGTTTCCTGATGCAAAGTTTGATCTTGAAGGAGAACCGAAAGATATTGGCGCAGCAAAAGAACTAGCAAAGAATCGATATCAATTCCAGTGATGGGCACTATCATTAATTGGAGCTCGACCGGTAGGCGCAAAAGCCGACAATCCTAGAGAAGGTAAGAAAGGTGCGGATGGGAGCATTGATGGATGGCTTAGATTTAGAGATGATGAAAAAATAGAAAGCATAGTTGTTCAAGTCAAAAGCGGTCATGTTAGCGTGAAGGACATTAGAGAGCTAACAGCCGTTGTTGCAAAGCAAAGAGCAGCAATCTGAATATTCATCACACTTTCAGAACCAACAAGCGAAATGATAAAGGAAGTCAAAGCAACTGATCCTTATGTAATGAAAACTTGGAATCATAAATATCCGAAAATCCAGATACTAACAATTGAACAGTTGCTCAGAGGTATCAGGGCAGACATTCCGCCTACTTCAAGTGCATTCGAACAGGCTCTCATTGCCAAGAGGCATCAAGCAAGGCGAACTTCTGATTTGATGATATGCAAATGCAATCATAACACATCAAATAGATAGCATGGCCGATTCGTTATTTGCTTTGGCTGCAAGACGCATAAGTGACTCGACTCTGTTGCCTGATAAATCTAACTTGATACCAGCTTGCTCTGCGGGTGTCTTCTTCAGTACGGAATGCTCGCGGCAGTAGTTGTAATGAATCCGTATAGCTTCAATTATTTTCTGTGCAGATTCCTTAGAGTGCATACCGCGCATGACCTTTTCCCTATCTCTCATAGTGCCGTTAAGGCGCTCTAGAGTTCAAACCTTCATTTCTAACTGATATGCTGCGAATATCCTTAACACGCGGATTCTTCAAAGTGAAGTATTCTCTGAAGATTGCTTCATTGTACGAACCCAAACCATCATGAATTATCGCTTTTGGTAATGGGGCACGCTGCTTCATTTCTACAAAGACTGACCTAGCATCATTGATTGATCTCTTTTGTGTAATTCGGGAGCATATCCAGAATCTAGTTGTACTGTCCATCAAGTTCCATAGCCAAGAATAATGATTATCGAATTTGCGGTTGGTGTGATTTTCTTTGTTCTCAAGCGTCATATTGGCATAGTTCTTTTCGTTTCTGACGTGCAAAAGCATTCATCGACGTGATAAACACCGCTTAATTGGCTAGGAACAAAGCTGTCAACATAAGGTTGAACCACTTTGTTGAATTTCCTTATCCAGCGGCAAACACTGGCATAATTGATTTCTGTTCCCTCTGATTGCAAATGCTCAGATATCTTGCGAAATGACATGCCTTTAAAATAGAGGTCAATGGCTGCGCTGATTACTCTAGCAGACGCTTTCGCATTTTCAAAAGCTGGATTGAATGTAAATCTGTAGTGACAATCCTTGCAGATATAACGCTGGATATCTCCTGCTTTCTTGTTGTGCCTAATGCCACTTCTCTCATAATTCTCACTTCCACATCTTTGGCATACTATCTTGCCGAGCTTCTTTGCGTCAATGATGCTTTGGTTAATCGGTGTCTGGATAAAGAATGGCTTGCTCAATCCTGACCATATTGGAAATGCGATAATCGAAGCATCTGATCGGTTGTTGCGATGGTCTATTTTGTCAGTCGTTAGTAATTTTCTGGCTCGCTTTGGAATAACTCTGGCGGTCATAGTTGGTGGTACGACATTACTTTTTGTGAAACACAATAGATCAAGTGCCACTAAGCGCAATAGCGCATTACAAAATTTGAATAAGGAAGAAGCAGATAGACCGATCTGGCAGCTATTTGTGGGATATTTTCTTCTTATCCTCGTCTTTGATCCATTGATACCGAACGCTTCTGTTGCTTCTCTATCATCAGGTACTGGCGATTTTTTTGATCCTCTTGCCTTTCGACTATATACCATTTGGCTGACTGTTATAGTCCTGTTGGTATCGAGATTTCTCTCAAAGTTCGGTGGAATATTGGCAGATACGAACATTGGACTATTCATTATTGCAATATTTGCCGCTGAAGTATTGTTTGAAGTATCCGTTGGAGAAGTACCATTTGTCCAAATGCTTGCGTTTTATTCCAACGATGTTGAATGGGGCATAGAGTCATCTGTTATTTACTATACGCAAATCATCAGTGCATTTGGTGCGACTGTGCTTGATTGGGCTATAGTCAAGAAACGCTTCCAGAAGCCTCTTTAGCTTCGGCTTTTCTCATCTTGATAAAGAAGATTAGTGCAGGCGTCCAGCTTATCCAAGACGATGCGCCCCATACGGTCATAATCTTTTGAAGTGGTGTACTGTTTGTGTAGCACAGGTCTATTAGTAGTGAATCACTCGTACATCTTGGAACTATAAGGTTTATCATATTCATGTAGACATAACCTGCAAAAATAGAGGCTATCCAGTTTGCAAGAAATATGTAAAAGAAGATTTGAGCTTGGCTTTGCTCAAGCCAAAAGCTCCCTCCTCTCATGGTTCTATTGCAGAAACGAGATTGCCTCCCGACGTGCAACAAAAACTCCCGCGTTGCAACACGTCAGGAAACCTCCCGTTTCCGCAACAGAACTCGATCCATTAGCTTATATCCCTATCGCTAGCGATATAAGAACTGAAAACCCGTCTCATGAGGTGTCGGGATACCTTTATTTTGTCAAGCGCTGCGAGTAGCGCTTACCCCACAATGCACACCACTCACGGCGAGGACGATGCCCGCAAAAAGTTCGAGCTGCCCGGCAGCAGGCCGCATTACCCCCCGTCGCTTCTGTTTACCATCACCCACATGCGCCTTGCAATAGAGCCTGACCTGCAGGAGCGCTCGATCAGCTGCGAGCAGAAGTTATCGATCACGATCCTGCACGACACGGACACGATAGAGCTTGACGCGGCAGAGCTGCAGATCAAGTCGGTTTCTGCCGCAAGCAAGCTGGAATTCCGCAGCCTTGACGATAAATTGGCAGTCAAGCTTGGAAGGATAATAAAGGAGGGGAGCAAGATCGAGCTTGCGATCGCATACAGCGCCAAGCCGCGCCAAGGGTTCTATTTCGTCGCGCCAGACAAGCATTACCCTGACAAGCACTTGGAGGCGTGGACGCAGGGCGAAACCACCCAAGCAAAGCACTGGTTCCCCTGCATAGACCACCCGCAGGTGAAATTTTCAAGCGAGATTTCAGTCACCGTCCAGTCAGGGTTTACCGCGATCTCTAACGGCAGGCTGCAAAGAGTGGAGCAGCGGGGCAACAAAAAGCAAGTCTTCCACTGGTCAGAATCGAACCCTCATCCGGCGTACCTTGCATCGGTGGTAGTCGGCAAGTACGCCGAGATAAAGGACGGCAGCTTGCAGTACTATGTACCACCAGAGAGAAAGGCGGACGCGCCAAGGACGTTTGACCAGACGCCCAAGATGATTAAGTTCTTTGAAGAGTACCTCGGCACCAAATACCCGTACGAAAAATACGCGCAGGTGGCCGTGCAGGACTTCATATATGGCGGCATGGAAAATTCCAGCTGCACGACACTGACGCTTGACACGCTGCATGACAAAAAGGCGCATGTTGATTTTACGAGTGACTATCTGATATCGCACGAGCTGGCGCACCAGTGGTTTGGCGACCTTGTGACGTGCAGGGACTGGCAACACATCTGGCTCAACGAAGGCTTTGCGACCTACTGCGAGGCTCTGTACTGGGAGGCGAGCAGGGGCAACGACGAATTTCAATATTACGTGATGCAGACTGCCGACGACTATTTCGAGGAGGCCGGGACAAGGTACACCCGACCCATCGTCACAAAAGTCTACAAGCACCCTGATGACCTCTTTGACAGGCACACGTACGAAAAAGGTGGCTGCGTGCTCCACATGCTCAGGCATCACGTAGGCGACAAGTACTTTAGAAGATCGCTCAAGACCTACCTCCAGCGCTTTGCCAACAGCACTGCAGAGACTGACGACCTTCGCAAGATCTTTGAGCTTGAAACGGGCAAGAGCCTGCAGCAATTCTTTGACCAGTGGATCTTTAGGGAAGGCCACCCGGAGCTCAAGGTCGATTTTTCCCAAGACGGTGATATTGCCAAGATAAAGGTGGAGCAAGCGCAAGCCGGGGATCCCTTTGAGTTTGCGCTGGACGTCAATCTTGCGTTTGCAAGGGGCAAAAAGACCCGCTACACTTTCAAAATATCTGAAAAAGAGAGCGTGTTCCAGATCCCAGTGGACAGCGAAGTCGAATGGTTTTCTGTCGACCCCGAGTTCAAGATCTTGAAAACAATATCGATCAGGGCGCCAAAGGAGATGCTTGTCAGGCAGCTCCGCGACGGCGACACTGTCATAGAGCGAGTCGAGGCGGCCCGCGCCCTCAAGGACAAATCATCCGATGCAGTCATTGACGCTCTGAAAGACGCGGTTCTGCACGACAAGTTCTGGGGAGTGGCCGCCGAAGCAGCAAAGGCGCTTGGCGCGATAAGGACCGACTATGCTTATGAGGCTCTGAAAGAGTGCCTATTGGTAAAGCATCCAAAGGCAAGGCGCGCCGTCGTAAAGGCGATAGGCGAGTTCAAGAAGGAAGAGACGCTGGAACTTCTAAAGCCCGTGCTGCAAAAGGACGAGAGCTACTTTGTCGAGTCGGAGGCTGCGACTGCGATCGGCAAGACAAAGAGCAGGCAGGCTATTGCGATATTGAAAAAGGCGGCTGCCACCGAGACCTTTCAGAATGTCGTCGCACAGGGCGCGATAGCGGGATTGAAAGAGTTTGCCGGCGACAAGGACATTGCCGACTTTTTAGTTGAAAAGAGCAAATACGGAAACTACCACAGAGTGAGAGAGGCTGCCACATTTGCCCTTGGCAAGTTTGCAGACAACCACGCTGTCTTTGATCATTTGAAATCATTGCTGACTGATCGGTGGTTCAGGGTGCGCATCAACGCGTGCAGGGCCCTTGCAGACGCGGAGCTGACAAAGGCGATCCCCGATCTTACGTGGGTAGCCGAGCATGACCTTGACCACAGGGTTAGGAGGGTGGCCGATGAGTGCATAAATATAATCAAGGAAGCAACAAAGAAGCCAAAGGAAGTCGCCCAGATGAGAGAAGAGCTTGACAGGGTCAAGTCAAAGAACCTAGAGCTCCTGCAAAAGGTGGACAGGCTAGAGCGCGAGCTACGCTAGCAAAAAGTCAGACACGATCTTGTTGAACAGCTCCGGTCGCTCAAAGTGCGGCCGGTGGCCGCAGTTCTCAATCAGGATTATCCGGCAGTTTTTTTCCATCTTGACAAAGGGCTCAGCGAACTTGACTGGGATCATGTAGTCATTCTTGCCCCACAAAAGCAGCATGGGCGCCTTTATCCTGTTCAGCCGGTTGGTCAGCCGTGGCGCCCGCGCGCTCCCTGCCAGAGACGACAGGAACGCCTCCTTTGCACCCGGCATCAGGAATTTCTGGTAGACCATTTGCGCGTACGAGTCGCTGACAGGCTTGTTATCGATCGCTGAAAGCAGCCGCTTGACCTGCTGGGGCGATTTTGCGTTTATCACCCTGACGTATTTCCGGAGTGCCGGCGATCCCTTGAAAGAGCGCGGGAGCGCGCCCGCCGGGCTTATCAGCACGAGCCTTCTCACAAGGGAAGGATGGTTTATAGCGACTTCGGCCGCAATGTGGCCGCCAAGCGACGATCCGACTATCGATACCTGATCCAGCTGTAGGAGCTTTAGGAACTGGACGACAAATCCTTTGTAGAATTTGATCGTGTAGTTGATTTTCGGCTTGTCGCTCAACCCGAACCCTGGCAGGTCAACTGCTATGACCCGGAAGCTTTTTGCCAAGTGATCGATGTTGTTTGTCCAGCTTTCGATCGAGCCTCCAAGGCCATGAATCAGGAACACGGGCTCGCCGCTGCCAACATCGACATATCGAAGGCGCAGGTTGTCAACCTGCAGGTACTGGTAGTTCAATTATATTATTATCTGGAAGGCGCAGCTTTTGCTGTAAATACTTTGTTGTAGAGCAGGAACTGCTCCCCGTCCTTGGCCATGAATTTTTCAATGAATGATGTCAGCCTTTTACTATTGTGGCAGACCACTTGGAGCTCTTTGAACCCGCCGTCAAGGTATATGTTCGTGACAAATGAGACAAGGTGGTCAAGCGGGCGGACCGATGCGGCGTCAAGGTACACCACCTGCAGTATGTTTTCCCTGTCCCAGTAGCCATGCCGGTTGATTATTGCGATGCCATTTATAGGCCGGCGGCCGGCAACTATTATCACGCTCTTGTCCCTTATGAAGCTGCGGAGTACCTTTTTATCGAGCATGTACCAGTGCCACGATTTTACGTATCGTTTTGCAGAAAGGCTATAGATTTTTGAGTTCTGCAGGTACTCCCAGATGTCGCCAAGATCGGCCATAGTAGCCAACCTTGCCGCTGACCTTTTCTTTCTCTTCCTCCCCGGCCTGCCGTCTGCTGTGCTATAGTACGCCCACCTTGAAACCACTTCAAAGCCGTTCTTTTCCATCATGTGCTGCGAGGCGACATTTGTCACGTCGACGATGGCAGACGCCTGCAGTGCCCCCTTTTTCTTGCCGTACTCGATCATTTTTTCCAAGAGCTGTGTCGCTATCTTTGATCGCCGGTAGTCCGGGTGCACCCTCACCCCTTCAAGCCACATGCTTTTGCTGTCCGGGCATATCGCCACGTGCGACATTCCAATTTTCTTGCCTTCATTCTCTGCCACCAGCAGCCGGCCCGACCTGAACCAATAGTCCCACACCCTGTGGATATAGTCGCCCCAGCTGAACGTGTTTATGCAAAAGCTCAGGATCTCCTCCCTGTCCGATTTCTTGGCTGGCCGGATGATGTTCAAGTCCCTTTAACAGCTGCCGCCTCTTCCATCTCGCGCATAAGGGTTGCGACGAACTGCCTGACGCCCCTGATAAAGTCGAGCGCGGCGGCAAGCGAGTCGGTCTCATTGAATATGGTAACCACATAGGAATGGGTATCAAACTGGCTTATCCTCATATCATTCCAGAATTTCTGCGACAGCTCGTTGCCCGTCTTGGATGTTAGCTGTATGGCGTCCATCGGGTTCTTGTGGCCGACGTACTTGCCGGCAAGGCTTGGGATGCCTTCTATGCTGTCCAGCTTTGTCAGTATCCGGTGGATGTTGTTGTCTTTACCAGTCACAATTGAATGGAATACCACCCTCACCGCGTAAATGTCGTTTTCAATGTCAGCGCCAAGGTGCTGTCTGAGCGCGGCGGCCACGTAATGGAGGCACGACATTGTGTCTTGATCCGGGTTTTGCAGCGCGTTTGGGTAGCTCATCACCTGCAATATCCTGAACGGCAGGACGTTTGATTGCACGGGCGCGATCCGAAAGCCTTGCCGGAAGAACGACATTGTATCCTGCATCGGGTGGTCCCCCGGCCGCATCTGGCTGGCGGAAAAGCCTTCCGACTCGCTAAAAGCTGCGTTCAGCCTGTCCATGCCCAAGATCGGCTGCTTGAAGTAAAGTTGCACGTTGAACTGGGTGATGTGGACATCCATTTTTCTTACCTGCTCACTGCCTTTGCCGACGATTCCGGGTCTGCTGGGATGATCGTGAGCCACGGCTTTAGCCGCTCCGTGTCCAGCTTTACCAGCTCGACGTTTGCCTCCTTTAGCAGCTGGGTTCCGTCCTCGGGGTAGTCGGCGATCACCACTATTCTCTTGATCCCAACGCTTATCGCCATCTTGCTGCACTCTATGCAGGGCGCAAAGGTGGAGTAGAGCGTCGCCCCTCTGGTGCTTCCCGCGTTGCCAAACAGCGCGCATTGCATTATCGCGTTTGCTTCTGCGTGGGTGCACAGGCACCGGTCCAGACCTTCTCCGGACTTGATCTCGCCCTTGAGCCGGGCCATGCAGCGCGGGCAGCCTCCTTCAAAGCAGTTCTTTATCCCCGGCGGGGTGCCGTTGTAGCCGGTGGCTATCTGCCGGTTGTCCTTGACAATGACTGCGCCGATGTGCCGGGTCAGGCAGTTTGAGCGGAGCTTGGCTATCTCTGCCTGGAGCATGAAATAGGTGTCCCAGTCTGGCCTCTGCATGTATTGTTCTCTGGTAGCAGTAAAATCATGATTGCTATAAAATGTTAGCTAGCTGGTGGCCGCAGCGCCTTCAGGGTCAAGGATGCTTTTGTCCTTCTTGCGCGTACGGTCGCCGGTCTTTTTGCCCATGCTATCCACCGTGCCCAGCGCAAAGACATACCGCACGCCCTCCGACCTCATTTCCGGCGTCAGCATCGCGTTCATCTTTTCAACGTCGCCCCTGACGTAATTCTCAGAGTGCTTGTTTGTGCGAGCCACGACGTAAAGGAACGACTCTCCCCTGTACTTGTGGATTTCATAGACCTGCCCCATATAGTGCCACATATTATTATCCCAGTGCAGGGAGGTCGGTCCTTGCGGTCAACAAAAGCTTGCAACAGGTCAGCAGCCTTTTGTTGCTGGCTAAAATTGCACCAAGGACTGTAATTAAATTTACACCAACTTTGAAAGCAAAGGTCCTGCATCCGACGTTATATAAATGTACAAGACAGACATTGCAAAGGCACTTGAGAGGTCGCTTGGCATGCTGGGCGAGCCGTCAAAAAAGGCGCTACTGTTCCACCTCACGCACACCTACAAAATCCCAGTCGACAAGAAGGATTGTTGCCCGCTTGAGGAGATCAAGGGCGCACTGAGGCAGATCCTAGGGGAAGGGGCCTCGCTCGTGGTGGCCTCGATAAACAAGGAGCTGGAAAAGCAAAGTGAGAGAGGAGCCGGCACCACCACTGTTTGAGCGCCGGCTTTCAAAGAAATAATTATTATTGTTGTTCTACTAGCGTTTTGCGTCTTAGCAGCATTTCATCCTTTGCCAGTCGGAACCCTACCAGCGCTGCTGCAAGCGCCACGGCAGCCAGTGCTGCTATTGTGTAGTAATCTATCATCATTATTATCATCAGCGGATCCCTGCCTCGGCTAGAGCCAGCCGGCGCTTGCCTATCCTCCATGCAGCTTCCATTACAACCAGAGTCGGCGCGAATCCAAGCACGATCCATCCGAGCGATTCGAGCATTTCCATACAGCCATGTTAACGATGGGATGAAAGATTAATCCTGCTCAGAGGCGCGGTGTAATCATCGCAACCTGCCAACATTATCAGCGGCGCTTTAGAGTAATCAAACATGCTTATGATAGCGCACGAACGCGTTTTACCAAAGGTAAAATCGCATGCTGTCTTGCTGACAATTACACATACAAGGCACAACATGGGAACGGGCAAGCAATAAAAACGGCATTTCCACCCGTTTCCATGTTGTTGTTTTTTAATGTTTTCAAAAATTGGGCTTTGTGTAAAAAGTAATAACTCATAAAAACAAAGTCATGCAATCAAACAGCTATCCAAGCATGGATTGTTGACTTTTTAAACAAAGCCCAAAAATTGGAAACGGCTCAGCGCTAGAAAAGCGGTCATCATCACCGTTTCCGCAGTTAACAGCATTCTTGTTGGGGCAGCCGGGCAGATAAATGTTAAGAAGCAGGCTGGCCGGTCTATACTATTGCTTGACGAAGAAAAATTCTGACGTTGCCAAGGTGATGCGGGACCTTGGCTTTCTCACCGAGGTGGGCGAGGACGACCCAAACGCGCAATTCAGGGCGCGAGCCTACTACAGGGCGGCAGACACGATAGCGAGCTTGCCGGAGGACGTTGCCGTCATGTACAGCAGGAACGGCATCAAGGGGCTTTTAGAAATCCCTTCAATCGGCAAGGCGATCGCGGCAAAGATAGAGGAGTACATCAAGACAGGCAAGGTGCACACGCTTGAGGAGATGAAGGCAGAGATCCCAATCAACATCGACGAGCTGTACGGCCTAGAGGGCGTCGGCCCAAAGACGATCAGGGCGCTGTACGACAAGCTGCAGGTAAAGAACCTTGCAGATCTGGAGAAGGCCGCCAGAGAAGGCAGGCTGCGGACGGTGCCGGGCTTTACTGAGAGAAAAGAGCAGGACGTGCTGAAAAAGATCGAGTTTTTCAGGACAGGAAGGGGTCGGCACATAATAGGCGAGGTCTACCCGCTCATAAAGCAGATCGAAAAGAGCCTGTTGCAGGTCGCAGGCGTGAAAAACGCTGTTGCCGCCGGCTCGGTGCGCCGGATGAAAGAGACCATAGGCGACATCGACTATCTGGTTGCTGCCAGCGATCCGGAGCCCGTGATGGATTTTTTCACAAAAATGCCTGAGGTTCAGGAGGTGTTCGGCAGGGGACCGGCCAAGGCGTTTGTCAGGCTGACAAGCGGGATAGACGCCGACCTGTTGGTAGTGCCGGAGGAGAGCTGGGGCTCAGCGCTCCAGTATTTCACCGGGAGCAAGGAGCACTCGGTCGAGCTGCGCAAGATAGCGCTTTCAAAGGGCCTGCGGCTGAACGAGTGGGGCGTTTTCAAGGGAGAAAAGAGGGTTGCAGGTGCGGCCGAGGAGGAAGTCTATCAGGCGCTTGGCCTGCAGTGGATGCCGCCAGAGATGCGGGAGAACGCCGGCGAGATAGAGCTTGCCCGGCAGAACAGGATCCCAAAGCTGGTGGAATATGGAAGCCTGAAGGGCGACCTGCAAGTCCACAGCGAAAACAGCGACGGCACGGCCACGATAGAAGAGATGGCGCGCGGAGCCAAGGCGTTTGGGCTCGACTACATAGCGATCACCGACCATACAAAGAGCCTTGCGCTTGCCGGCGGCCTTGACGGGCAGGAGCTTTTGGAGCAGGCACAAAAGATAGCAGAGCTCAACGACAGGCTGGAAGGAGGATTCCGAGTCCTTGCGTCTGCAGAGGTCAACATCATGAAGGACGGCTCGCTTGACATAGCAGACAATGTGCTTGATAAACTCGACATCGTAGGTGCGGCCATCCACTCACACTTTAACCTGCCAGTCGAAGCGCAGACAGAGCGGCTGACAAGGGCTGCAAAGAACCCAAACGTAGACATACTGTTCCACCCGACTGGCAGGCTCATCAACAAGCGGCCCGGCTACCCAGTCGACATTGAGCAGGTAATCGAGGTCGCAAAGGACACCGGCACCGTCCTTGAAATCGATGCCCACTATGACAGGCTGGACCTGAAGGACGAGTATGCTAGGATGGCAGTGAAAAAAGGCGTGAAACTGGTTGTCGACTCTGACGCCCACCACCCGATCCACTATGCGTTCCTCATGTTTGGCGTCGCGCAGGCAAGGCGTGGCTGGGCGACGCCCGCAGACGTACTCAACACGCTCCCGGCAGACAGGCTGCTAAAAGTACTCAAGTAATCAATATATCTGGAATGTCGATACTTTTACGCCGTGCGTGCGACCGTTGAAAAGGACGACCTGAAGGCGAGAAAGATATTCCTTGGCATCTTTTACTTTTGCGCCTTTATGATGGCCATCATAACGTTCTATGCCATCTATGTCAGCCTCAATGAATACATGCAGACGGGCAGGGTCGTGATAGGCGAGGTGCTGGTGGAAACCGAGTTTCCGTTCCCCGGCCTTGCTAAGCTTGTGACGTACCTGATGATAGTTTCTGTAGTCGGCTGGTACTGCGTGGTCAGGCTTGGCGGGGATAAGGTAAAGAGTATCCCCAAGTGGCTCAAGTCAATACTGCAGCTGATAGTGCTTGCAATCGCGGTCGTGTCGCTCTATGAATTCGTCTACAACTTTATTGTGTGGAACTCGCTCATGACGGCAGATGTGATGAGAGGCATAATAAATTTCGATGACATCAATGTAGAATATCCCAGCCCCAATACGCCGTGGAACTTGGTGTTTGCGACCAAGATGTCGCTTGCCGCGTTCCTGATCTCGGCCCATGGCTTTTACACCATGAGCAAGCCGGAGAGAAAGCTAGAGTAGCCACTCTTTTACCCTAGTTCTTTCAAAGTCCTGCTTTTTCTGGAAATTCTGCTCGGACGGCGCTTCAAGTCTGACCGCCGGGCCGGCTGGGTTGAAAAAGTCGGCCTCTAGGTAGCCAGCGCGCCCGTTGCCCATTTCCATGAAGCAGTAGCCCTGCCCGGCAAACGCCGCGACCGCTGGCCTGCCGCTGATCTCGTCGATGATCTGCCTAGCGGCGACCTTTGCCTGCTCCTCGGCAAATATGCCAGCCTTGGGCAGGGCCATAGCGCCCACCTTTATCTCGGTGACATCGCCTACCGCAAAGACGTTCTTGAATCTGGTCTTCATGGTGTTCCTGTCGATTGCCACCCAGTTGCTGTTGCCCTCTGCTGCTATCAGGCCGGCGCTCCTGACCACCTCTGGGACCCTGTGGGGCGGGATGCCCACAAGCACGTCATAGTCTGCCTTGCTCCCGTTCTCAAACTCAAGCGTGTCGTCTGTGACCGACTTTAATTTGTGAGAGGAGTGGAAGCTTATGCCGCGCTGCGAAATTATCTCAACTACGTTTGCGCTTACCTGAGGGCCGGCAACAGGCATCGCTATCGGGGCTGGCGCGTAGATGTCGATCTCTATGTTGTTTCTGGTGCCCTGCCTTGACAACATGCTGTCAATTATCAGCGACGCTTCATAGGGCGCCGGCGGGCACTTGTAGGGCATCCCCATTATCGCAATCGCCACTTTGCCGCGCTCAAGCTGGAGCAGCCTGTCCCGCAACTTTGGGACTTGCTGCGCGTCATAGAGGTTGTATCCTCTCCCGACAAAGCCGGCTATCCTGTCAGGAGCGAGCTCGGCTCCAAGCGCTACTATCAGGTAGTCGTATTCGATCCAGCCATGATCCCTTGCCTGCACCCTGCTCTGTGCAATCTCGATCTTTGTTACTTCATCATTGAGGTACTCTATCCGCTTTGCGTTCAGCCCGTCAAGTGGAGTCAGGGACTCTTGTAGGTTGCGGCTCCCTTCCAGCACCCACAATTTCACAAGCCCCATCATGAATGACTTTTTCCTGTCTACTATAATGACACGATGATCCAAGCTCAAGTTTTTCCTGAGCTCTGTTGCCGCCGCCAGGCCGCCAAAGCCGGCCCCAAGGATCAAAATTCGCTTGCCCATCAGTGAAAAGATCGGAATACTATGTAAAAACTTTTTAGTCATGATTGCGATTCACAAATGATGCCAGAGAAAAAGGACTATGCATTGTATGATGATGCAACCATTGAGAGGATGAAGCATTATTTCCGGCAGGAAGATCACGACGCGCTGCTAAGGTACATCAAGACCCACGGCATGCGAAGACACTTCGATGTTTTTGAAGAGATAAGTTCTTCTTCATAACCATCATCCTAGCCTGTCTGTCGCGTTATCCGCTTTTGCTGCGCAATGAAGGAAAGAAGCCTAGCGTTCCTGCGTCGTCGGCCTTATCAGTATCTCGTTCACGCTCACATGATCTGGAGCTTGAACGGCGAACAGGATCGCGTTTGCAATATCCTCGGACTGCAGCTGCTGCGCCTCCTGCTGCTTAGTTGCCTGGACGTACTTTTCAAGCGACTTGTCGGTTATGGTGTTTAAAAGCTCTGTCGCAACTACACCCGGCTCGATGCAGGTGACTCGTATGTTTGCCCTTTGGCTGACTTCTTGCCGCAGCCCTTCGCTGAAGGCCACTACCGCGTGCTTTGTCGCGCAGTAGACGCTTCCGGCAGGGAATACCGTCCTACCAGCCACGGAAGAAATGTTGATGATGTGCCCTGATTTTTTGTTGATCATGTGCGTGATGACAGCTGCGGTGCAGTAGAGCACTCCCTTGATGTTGACATCAATCATCCGGTCCCACTCATCAACCTTGAGGTTCTTGAAAAAGCTCAGTGGCATGAGGCCGGCGTTGTTGATCAGAATGTCCACGGTTCCCCACTTCTTGATGACGGCATCGACAAAGGCATCGCACTCTTGCTTTTTAGTGACATCCAGCCTTTGGATGAAAACCTCGCCGCCGTTCTTTGCGATCTCGCTTTGCAGGGATTCTAGCCTGTCGGTGTGCCTTGCGCCTGCTGCTACCTTGGCGCCGGCCTTGGACAAAGCAAGCGCGGTGGCGTAGCCTATGCCGCTGCTCGCCCCTGTTATTATCGCAACTTTGCCCTTTATTGTCATATTATTATTCTATTATCATCCAGTTATGCTCGTCGTAATATGCTTTTGCAATGGGCGTCAACCTTAAGTACGATGTGTACATCCTTAGAGTTGTGCGCTCATGAGCCTCGATGACAATGACGAGCTGGCCTACCTGTGGACCAAGGTGAAATTTGTCCAGAGATACATGAGCAAGAACAACTGCACTTTTGAAGTTGCCGAGCGCGAATTCCACACATGGATCGAGGGCCTGATGGATAGCAGGATCGAGCGCGCAAACAAGATGCTCAATTCGCGGTAGAGCTAGGTGCTCTGTTCTTCCTGCCGCTGTATCTTTTGCTTCCTTGCCATGAACAACAGTAGCATGCCAAACATGCCAAGCACTATTGCAAGCCCCTGAGCGCCGCCGTTAGGCACCACGAAAATATAGGCGACTGCGAACGTGATGCACGTTATCGCCTGTATGAAGTACGACATCCCCGGGTGCATATGGGTCTTTTTTGCAATATAGCCGATGACAAAGAACGCGGCTGCAGGATAGATGGTGAGCAGGATGTACTGGTCGATGTCAATGCCTAGGTGAGGCATCAGCTAAGAGAGCGCAAAATAGGTATTTATTTGCTTATTATTATTCGACATGCACTTCGACCGCCGCGCCGCCCTCGATTATCGAGCGCGCGTTTTCAAAAGGCAGCGACGCGACATCTTCCTGCTGGAAGGGGCCGTACTTGTTCATGTCTACGCCTACAAATGCCTCGGTCGGCCGGAGGAACCTGACCACTATTTGCTTTGAGCGCATCCTTGCAGAGATCGACTCGAGCACCTTTGGCCGCCCCTTGATGGTGGCGGCGACAACTTCATCAATCCTGCTTTCGGACTCGCGCCTGCCGTCAAGGACGTACTTTTCCTCGTCTGTCAACTTGGAGTAGTCAAGCGGCTCGCCACCGAAGCGGATCTTGGTCTGCCTTGCTTCTATCAGCAGCTGCGCCGAGCTTGCAAGGAGCTCGGCCATGCGATCCCTTACCTTTGCCTCGACACCTTCGTAGCCCTGCCCCCTCAGGTTGCCAAGTGCCGCGGCTATCTTTTGGAAAGTGTCGGGCTCTATCGCCTGAAGCAACGGTGTTTCGATCTCTTTTTTCAAGAGCTTGTAGACATCCTTGAGCGCAAGGTGGCCGCCGCTGTTGCTGTCGTCCCCGGCATCCATTTCGCCGCGATTTTGCGCCTCAGCGGTTGATGACATTTCTAGATCACTTGACAAGCCTTAAATTATAGCGTTTTAGTGCCTACTGATGGGATATTCCAGTTGCCTTATAAACTAGTTGACGGCAGGATCGAACCGTTAACATTTACAGCAGATCAGGTAATGAGCCGGCTCAAGGAAGACAAGATCAAGTTCCTTGACTTGCAGTTCACTGGGCTCTTTGGCCGGTTCCACCATACCACGATGGATTCCAAGATGTTCAGGGCGGAGGATTTCACCGACGGCCTGCCCAAGCTTGACGGGTCGTCTATCCGTGGCTTTACCGAGATCCACGAATCGGATCTCATCATAAGGCCGGACCCTTCCACATTTGCCACCGTGCCTTGGATCGGGACGCCGACAGCCAGGCTGATATGCGACATCCTGAGTGGCGGTAGCAAGCGCGAAATATTCCCCCGCGACCCCCGCGGCATTGCAAAGAGGGCCGAACAGTACTGCATAGATCAGGGATTTGACACGTCCTACTGGGGTCCGGAAGTAGAGTTTTTCGTGTTTGACAAGCTCGAAGTCAACACCATGACCCCATATCAGGGTCAGAGCTACCACATACAATCGAGGGAGGCGCCTTGGTCAACGGATAGCGTGGGCTATGCCCTGAGGCTAAAGGAAGGCTACCTGCCAAGCGCGCCCGGCGACACCCTGATGGAGTACAGAAACGAGTGCGTTGACGTCCTCACCAACAACTTTGGCATAGTGTGCGATGCGCACCACCATGAGGTTGCGACCGCCGGCCAGTGCGAAATAGATATTCGCTTTGACACTCTGGTCAACGCGGCCGACGCTGTGCAGAGCTACAAGTACATCGTCAAGAACATCGCCAAAAAACATAACATGATAGCGACGATGATGCCCAAGCCAATTGCGCTTGATAACGGCTCCGGGATGCACGTCAATGTCAGCCTCTGGAACAAGGGCAAGAACCTGTTCTACGACTTTGCAGACGAGTATGCCGAAATGTCGCAGACTGCGCGCTATTTTGGCGGCGGCATCATAGAGCACGCGCAGGCACTTGCCGCGATTGTTGCGCCCACGACCAACTCGTACAGGAGGCTCGTGCCCGGCTACGAGGCGCCGGTATACGTTGCATGGAGCACCGGCAACAGATCCGCGATAATCAGGATCCCAGCGCACTACAAGGGACCCAAGTTTGCCAATCTAAAACGCATAGAGTTCAGGGCGCCGGACCCGTCGTGCAACCCGTACTTGGCGTTCTCGGCCATACTTGCGGCCGGCATCGACGGCATCAAGAAAAAGAGGGACATTGGCGACCCTGTCAACGAGGACATTTTCAAGATGAGCCCCAAGAGGAGGCGCGAGCTTGGAATAACTCAGTTGCCCGCAAGCCTCAGGGAAGCATACGAGGAACTAGAGAGCGACAACGCTTTCTTGAAGCCGGTATTTGACAGCGAAACGATAGACAGGATAATAGAGCACGAAGAAAAGGAGCACGTCGAGCTGGCAGTCAGGCCGCACCCACACGAGTTCTCTATGTACGCGGACGTCTAGCTACACTCCTCCTTCTCTTGCGCAGGATGAATCTTATCGCCTTGACATAGACGCTCTCGCCCTTGCCCTTTGTAATATAGGAAGCAACTACCGCAAATAGTATCCCAAGCCCGGTGGCAGTTGACGTGAGCCATGTGATATAGTTGTTGTCAAGGGCCAGCCTGCCGCTCCAGAACTCTAGCGCGATGCGGATCAGGACCGTGATCAGCCCCTGCCCGGTTCCGACAAATACAAGGAACTTGCCAATGTTTACCCGGTTTGCCGCAAACAGCCCGGCGCCCATGAGCACAGTCAGGCCGCCAAGCTGGCTCAGGAGCGCCAGAAACCCTATCGGGATCACGGCATAGGTCCAGAAATCTCTGGCGGTGTTTATCACCAGCTGGTCGCGTATCAGGTTGTAGATCTCGATGTTTGCCCGGTAGCCGGACAATAGGAACAGGATGCCAGAGACAAATGCGATGCCTGCTGCGAGCCTGTTCCTTGTCGTGCTGTAGCGCAGCGTCTGGAGGCGGTCGTAGACGATTCTCTGCTGGACGGCCGACTTGGGCACCTGCCCATAGATTGCTAGGCGCTTCATCTTTGAATGTGAGTACTTGTGCCTCGCTTCGTACGCTGTTATCCTCAGCCTGATCCCCTTTTTGTCCACGGACTCGGCAAGCGACTTGGGTATCAGGTAGCTTGAAAGCCCTATCAATCCCTTCTTCACGACCATGTATTCTGGCAGAGTTTTCCGAAGGAATCCTACCTTTTTCCGGTCTGACGAGTACACCGGCCTGTTGATGAGCGCTGCCCAGTCTGAAAATGGATCGTGCGGTGTCGTACACTAGATATGTGCTGACAGGGCTATTATGGGTTCTCTCCATACTACTCCCTGAAAGTGAGCCCCAAAAGTGAACCCTGCAAATGAACAAGTGCATGAGAAGGGGCGAAAAAACATGCAAAAACAAGTGATAAGACAAGCCAATGTATACAATACGTGTGAAAAGCAATAATATTCCAGCCGCCGTCATTTCGTCTGCCGTGGCCGCGCTCTTGATAGTCGGCCTTGCCAACCAGGCATATGCTGCACAGATCAACGCGTCGTTGATACCGGAATTTGACAGGGCAGCAGGCAGCTTTATTGGAGTAAAGTTTGTGCAAATGAGATACGAGCCGGGGAGCGCGGTGGCAGATCTGTTCAATGGCAGGACAGAGAGGATCGAGTTTTCCATATCGGGGACAAACTCAAGCGGAATTGACAGGCTGATAGCGGCGGCCAACCAAGCGCTGCTTAGGGTTCAGAGCCCAGTCCAGATAGTAAGTGCCAACCTCACATACTCTGGCGCAATCAGGGGCGAGGCTGACAGGCTCATGCTTACATACAGCGTCGAGTTCATCCCAACATTCTCCGGGTTCAAGCTCGATAGGAACGCCACTGACAACATACCCATAGACATCAACTGGAGGGGTTTTGTGATCGATGGGCCGGTGCTGGTCGATTCCCCGGAGCACGGCACGGTGAACGTCAACCAGCCGATCGGGCTCTTGGCACTGGCGTTCCCTGAGTTTGCAGAAGGGCTCGCCGGCTCTTCTGAAGAAGCGCGGCAGATCATGGAAGAGCCGATACTTGACTTTAGCGAAGTGGGAGCGATGTCCATGGAAAGGTGGCACTGGCTCTTTGATCCGACTTGGAGCCAAGCAAGCACCGGAGGCATACTGAGCGGCGAGGGCATAGGCAGGGCCAAGGTTATGTCGGTATACTCGCTTGGCGAATGCAGCATCAGGGAAGGGTGCCCGCCGCCGAAAGAGAGTGACACAACAGTGAGCATTGACGGCACGCCGGTGCAGGTGCACATCTCCACCCCGCAACCAAACTCACAGATAGAGATCGCAGGGTTCACTAGTATCGAGAAGGCAGGAGGTCAGGAAATAATCAGAGTTAAGATGGACAACCCCAGCCTGTCGCTGCCACCCTTTACGATGCAGGTGCTCATGGTGCTTGCCGGCATGATGGGGGCGATAGCCTTCTTTGTGCTCTTCAAGTCCAGAAAGTAAAGCCTAGTACTTCCACTCGGCCGAGATGCCGTTCCACCACGCCCGGTACGGCCGGGCGTCCTGCCCGATCTCTTCTTTTACCCTATGTTCTATTGAAAAGAACATATTTTCAAGGGCATCGGTCCCGCCGTCGGCGTAAAGCTCGCGCCCTATCTCCTGCACCCGCCCCTTTTTGTTAGCAAAGTCCGGGGCCTGCGGGCTCTGGATGCAGTAGATGAGCAAATCGTACAGCTCTTCTTCCAGATAAGCGTCCAATTTTCAGTCAATCCTCTTGATGATGTGGTAGCCAAATTCTGTCTTGACCGGCTCTGACAGCTGACCCTTTTCCAGCTTGAAGGCAGCATCCTCAAAGGGCTTGACCATCATGCCGCGGCCAAAGTATCCTAGGTCGCCCCCGCGCTTGCCACTGCCCCTATCGATTGATAGCTCCTGCGCCAGCTTGGAGAAGCTTTCGCCTTTCTTCAACCTGTCAAGTATTGCAATGGCCTCGCTCTGCTTCTGCACTAGAATGTGAGAGCATTTGATCTTGTTTGCCATTTTCTAGAGTATTGAAGAAAAGACAGAGGAATTAACTTTTCCTTTGCACAAAAAATGAAAAAGGAGATGGTGGCAATAACCTAGTTGTTATTGCGCTGTATAGTTGCTGTTGTTGCTGCTGGCACTCTCTGAAGAGGTTGTTGTGTTATCTGAAGAAGGAGCGGGCATTGTTGCTGCTGCCCCGTCGTCTCCACTTTCAGCCTCTATTTCTCCGCCTTCGGCCGCCGCTGTCAGCGTCTCGCCGTCAAACTCGAAGATGCCGGTCCTTTGCGTCCCGGTCTCTACGAATTTGAGCTCGGCGCTGCTAGCAGTGTTGTTGCCGGCTGCTGTTGACGCCGTCCCGCCGCTGTTAGGCACTGGGATCTTTATTTCGATGCTTCCGTCCTTGGCGACTTCGTCTATTCCAACCAGCGCGCCTTCATAGAATATTAGGACTGCTTGCCTTGGTACGAAGTCCTGGCCCTCTATCACTAGAATCTGGTCGTCAGATTCCGGCGCGCTTGCGGTCGATGTTCCATTGGATGCAGTGGCGGCATCTGCCCCGTCGTCCTTGGCCTTACTGGCTGTTGAAGTCGAGCCGCCTTTACCCATCGATACGCAGTCAATCGATGATGAGGTCGTTGATGTTTCTTCTTTATCTGCTGCAGATGATGATGCCGCTGTTGTCGTCGATGTCTCGTTGGCAATCTCTGCCTCGGTCATCACCTTTACAGAGACTGTTGGCGTGGTGAGTGATTCCTTGTCAAACCCTGCCGTCTGCGTCTTACCTGAGACCTCGGCGGTGCCTACATCGCAGAGTACCAGACTATCGAACAACGACGAAACTTCAGCTATCGTCGTAGTGCTACTGCTATCATCGGTGATGCCGTCTGATCTTGCCTTACTCTCCATGTCTTCAAACTTTTCTCCAGCTTTGATCGCCTCTTCTTCAAACGTGGTCAGCTCGCTGTCATCAGTCCCCTCCGCGTATATCGAGACGCCTACAAAGGCAGTCGATACAACAACGAGAGCTGATAAGATCGACAGCAACGCGAATTTTTTTCGTTCCTTGAACAATCCGACTCAAACAAAGAGCCATTAAAAGAGATTTAACGAGTTGTTCAGTATTTTGAAGAAAATCTCTTCTAATACAAGTTAGGTAACACGATCCGGTAGCCGGACTACACAAAATTCTGTTTCGAAATCATGATATAATCGCCAGTGGTTAGCTAGTGGAATGTCATCTGGCGACGCTTCCTCGTCACCGGCGCCTGCGGCCGCGATACCTTTTCCGACTCTCACGATACTGTACCTGCCGTCTGAGGCCAAGGCGGTGATCGACGAAGTGGGCCAGAAATACCCAAACAGCACCGTCGAAGATTGCGTCGGGTTTTTCCACGGGAGCCAAAAGCATTACAAAAAAGTCACGATCTGGAGTCAGGGCATAGACAGCCTTTGGCTCAACGCAGTAGTGGCAAGGACAAAAGAGCTGGCAGGGGTCGAGTTTGTGACGCTTGTCTCTGGCGGCATGATGTATGTGCTGTAATAATGAACACTTCAAGTAGCTCCATATTTATCCGCGCAATGACACGTCAGGTAGCTACGTCCTTTTGGGCAGTTTCGCTCTGTTCCGTTCGCTTTTTCAGTATCACGGTACTGGTCACCATTGAGGTATTGGAGGCGAGCATTTCGTCGCCGTTCTCCAGCGTCAGCCGGGTATAGAGCATGCCTATATCGTGCACCACTCCCACCTCTCCAAACACCTTAATCCTGTCGTCAATCCTAAACGGCCTAGCAATTGCCAGGTATATCCCGGCAATGACGTTGCCGATAATGTTGGCAGAGGAAAACCCGATAACAAGACCGGATATCGTGCTTATCGACGCTGCGATTACCGGGTCTTGGCTCAGATAGGAAATGATAAAGGCTATGATAATGATTGCGCCGGTGATCCTCACAAGGCTCTTTATTGACTTGGCAGTCTGCGCGGAATGGGCCAGTGTAAGGTTGTAAGAAATGCTGCTTAAGATTTGTATAACAAAAAAGCCTGCCATAGCCACTTCTGCCGCGTGGAAATAAAGCACATACTGATCTGGAAAGATTGGCCGGAGCAGAAATGTCGTGGCGGCAAGCACAACTCCAAGAGCGGCTGCAAGGACTATAATTTGCCAAAGAGCCTTCCTTTTCTCTGTTCTTCTCGCCGCAGGGCCTTCATGACGTAAACTTGATGTCGTCATCACCACACCAATGACCCTAATGCAAGATAAACATGAAAGAAAAATGTAACCTCAAATAGCGGCCATGGCTACATAATAGCATAGAGCATATGGAGGAAAAGGAGAAGAAGATAAAGCACTGTCCGATATGTGGGTGCAGCGAGCACAGGATGATCGGCTGTGGCAAGCACTGGGCCAAGCACAAGGTCGATCCTGACGGCAAATGCGTGCACCGCTAGCTAGTAATAGTAGTATAGCTATTTCAGCTCATAGAGCGCGACTGAAAGCTTGAACGCAAGTCTGTCGTCAGTAGCAGTCGCGATTGGCACGACGTACTTTTCCGTTTCGTCCTTGAACCTTATCATCTTGTCTCTAAATGCGTGATTCTTCATCGATCGGGCGCTGTCCAGCCGCTCGGCGAGCCTGATGTATTTCACATCCTTGGGCGCCTTGGACATGGCAGCAAACTGATCATCGGCGCTGGCCTGCGTAGCGGCAGCGCGCACGATAGAGTAGACCCGCTCGCCGTGCTCTTTGAGTTCTTCGTCCACTATGCTGCCATGGGCGTCGTGCAAAAGGGCAGCACATGCAAGGTCGGCATCGCGCATCTGGAGCTCCTCGACCAGAATGAGGGCCACCCTCAGCGGGTGGTTGATGTACGGCTCGGTCTTGTTCAAAAGCTCGCCCTTGTGGATCTTGGTTGCAAGGCCAAATGCCCTTGTAAGCTTGACAACATCATCAGTATTGGTAAAGAATTTTAGCAGCCTGGCAAAACCGGCCTTTGGAAAATCGCTCATATATACACTCTTGTTGGGATTGATCCCATATATAATTTGGATTCGAATAAAAAGAAAGGACGTTTACTGCCTGTAGTAGGCAGTAAGCACTATGTTGCTGTTGTTGCCGTCAGGCGTTATGGTCCGTGATCTGCTGGTGCTTCCGTTGTCCCAGTGGTCGAACCTGTAGTTCTGCCATTCGCCCATTGTTATCGTGTACTGCGAGCCTACGTTGGCAGTGTAGGACAACGGGGTAAAGCCGGTGGCCGAGCCTGCGCCACTTATGACAGTCCAGAGCCCTGTTATGGGCGAGCCGTCAAGCCCCACCGACTTTATGGTGATAGTCACCTTTGACGATCTGGTATTGTAGTAGGCGGTGAGGGTCGTGTCGGCATTCACCGTCACCTGCCTTGTGCTGCTCTTGCTGCCGCTCTCCCAGTGGTCAAAGACATAGTTCTTGTAGTTGGCCACAGAGACTTCGTATGTCGAACCGACCTGCGCGCTATACGTCAGCGGGGTGTAGCCGGTCTTGACGGTCGCGCCGTTCTTCTTTATCACCGTCCAGAGGCCCGTCACCGTCTTGCCGCTGAGGTCTACCGACGTTACTGTCAAGGTCGCTTCTTCCTGCAGCGGCACCTCCGTCGTCTTGGACTTGTAGTGCGCCGTGAGAGTCGCTGACTGCTGCAACGTGACTGTCTTTTGCCTTGTGGTGCTTCCGTCGTTCCAGTGGTCAAACACATAGTCGCCATAGTCCGCAACAGCCACCTGGTACGTCTGGCCGCTGTTGAGCGTGAACGAGGCCGGTGAGAATGCTGTCTTAATTGTCGCGCCGTTCTGCGACAACGTCGTATAGTAGCCGTTTATCGCCTCGCCGGCAGAGTCGACCGTGTTCACTGTGAGCGTAACAGTCGACGGTTGCTGCGGCGGCGAGGGGGCCTCGCCGTTGTTGTAGTGGGCCGTTATCTCGGTGTTGGCGGACAGGTTCACCGATATCGTGCTTGACTGGGTGGTGCCGTCAGACCAGTGATCGAATATGATCTGCTTGTAGTTGGCAGCAGACACGGTGTACGTCCCCTGTTCCAGCGTCAGGCTGAGCGGCGTAAAGCCCGTCCTGATGGTCGAGCCGCCCGCCTTCTTGACCTCCATCCACATGCCGTTGATGGCCTTGCCATCCTGGTCAACTGACCTGACGGTGAGCGTGTATTTTGGCACTGAAGGATTTGGCCCTGGCTCCTCTGGCGTCGAGCCGTTGTCAAGGAGTGCAGTCATTTCGTCATAGTATGGCGGCAGCGAGTCCCACGGGTTTGGCAGGACATCGTTTGTGACATATATCCAGCCTACCAGCTTGGCGGCGTTATTGATCCAGTTGGTTGGGAGCGAGCCAACGCCAAACGGGATCATGCCAAGCTTGCCGTTATCATATGACGACCATGACTGGTAGTTGTTCAGGTTTGGCAGTCCGGGGCTCTCGTAAATGAGCACCACGTCCACTGTATCAAGGTATGACGGGATCGAGTTTGCGCCGGGGTTGCCTACGGTAAAGTCAAGCCCCTTTGACTCTGCATAGTCGCCAGCCTGCGTGTAGTACCATTCTTTGCCGGCCCAGTTCGTCTGCTCGTCAAAGAATATGCCGTCGATGTCGTACCAGCTGGCCCACTTGTCGATGTCGCTCTTGACCGCGCTGAGGGCTCTGTTGGTGTAGGCAGTGGAAACATAGCCAATCACGATGACGCCGGCATCCTTCAGCTTGCCTATGCCGGACACGTAGTTAGAGTCCCTCGATCCTCCAGGGCCGCTGGCCGGGTTGACAATAGCCACAACCGGCACGTCTGGGTGATCGTTCTTTGTTTCTATGACTCTATTCCATGTCCCTCCCGGGTATGTGTAGAGAGGGACCATGATTCCGGTTGCTGTCGCCGCGTCTGCAGCCTGCATGTTGTTGCCGCTGTTGATTCCGGCCGCAGCTGGAACCATCAGCAGCAGGGCAAGCGCTCCTGCGACGAATCTTATAGAACTTTGTTTCATCATTTCCCTGCTCGAAATTAGCAGGAAAATATTAAACAATAGTGTGAGTCAAAAATGTAAAGAGTCTCCATATTGTGATAGTCGCCTCTGTGCGGTCTCCCTAATGCAACAGAGGCGTTTTTCCAGTTTCTTTTTTCTTACATTGATGTGCCGTTGTTGTCATCGGTCGAGGTGAACCCGCTGTCGCCAGTTCCCATTGATTCAGTCGACGATGATGATCCCTTCACCGGCTCTTCAGGCGTTTCCGGCGCGGATGGCGTTATTTCTTCCGGCGCAATTTCAGTGAATGCTGCTGAAGGAGCAGACGCCGTCTCTGTGCGGGTGACCCGTGGCTTTGGCGCTGCTTTTCGCTTGGCTGCTGCCTTTTTCTTGGCACCCTTGCGCTTTGCCGCGACTTTCTTTGCGCTCCCCTTCTTATTTCCCTTTGAGAGCTTGGCTTGCTTTCCCTTCTTTCCCTTGCTTTTGGCTTTGGCTTTTGCCATACGGTTAGCATTGATAAGCACTTGTTCTTAAGCTTGTTCTTTTTGGGTCGGATCAATCCGGAATTGCATATTGATATCGCTAGCGATATTTGAGCTGTTAAGAAGTACTGAAACCCTACTAGGCGAACATCTTTTTTGCCTTCTGGATTATTTTCACGCCGGACTTGCCGTCTTTAGCGCCTTTACCAGCTTAATGAATTTGATCGGCATGAACACCGGGATCAGTGATGATGTCAGGTCAGTGTTGCCTGACAAGCGCCCTCCAGTCGCTGCCCAGCTTTACATATTTGACGTAAATGTCTGCCATCAAAAGGCCGAGGATGACCCAAGGCAGGACTTCAAAGTAAGGCTCGGCTTCGTGTGGAATTGGAATGATAGGTTCGGACAATCCAAAATATGCGACCTCAAATGCCAGCACCCCGATGAAAAAGACGACGAGCAGGCCAAGTACAGCTAGATCCAGAATTTTTGAAATCATATACATTATTGATTGTGGGGCTGGCAAAGGCACGAAATGGGATCTTTGACAACCGGTTTGCAGTTAAATACGTTCGTTATTTTGGAATAAGACATAATAGTTGATTGAACCATCATCTGTCCAATCTTGGCTGATAGCAAGGGCTACTATGCAGTTCTCGGCGTTTCGGAAAAAGCCAGCTACAAGGAGATCAGGCACGCCTATCGGCGGCTTGCTCGCAAGTATCATCCTGACAGGAACAACTCTGCCTTTGCTGAAGAGATGATCAAAAAGATAAACGCCGCGTTTGAAGTGCTGTCTGATGAAACAAAAAGGGCGCAGTACGATAGGAGCGAGTTTGACAGTGCGCCAGAGCCTGAGCCTACGTACGAGCCAGAGCCGGTGCAGCAGCCAAACAGCCCGGAGCCTTGGAAAATGGCGAACGAAAACGTGGTCGCGGACTTTTTCAATGGGCCGTATTTCCTTGACACGCCAAAGGGAAGGTTCCACATTATTGTCGAGCCGTCTCTCTGCATGGCGTTTGGCAGCTGCGAGACCCTTGCGCCAAAGGTCTTTGTAGTTGAAAAGAACAAGAGGGTCAACCCCAAGGCGGTAGTGGAGTGCGAGACCTGCGCCGACTATGAAAGGATACACGCCGCAGCTGCCACGTGCCCCACCAAGGCGATCAAGATAATCGACCGTTACACGGGCGAACAACTGTACCCGTAGTAGACTTAAATTGCCGTGAGAGGGTGCAGCAACCCATGAAGCTTTTCTGTGTTGGGTGCGGACCCGGCGACCCCGAGCTTCTTACGGTGCGGGCCGTCAACCTGATAAAAAGCGCGGAGGTGGTATTCGCGCCCACTGCAAGGGAGGGCAAGCCAAGCATCGCGCTTTCAGTTGTTGAAAAATATGTTAGCAAGACGGCCAAGACCGCTAGCCTTGTCTTTCCAATGGTCAAGGACAAAGAGTCGCTCAAGGACTATTGGAAGAGGAACGCCGACGACATTGCGGCAGCAGTCAGGTCCGGCAAAAAAGTGGTCTACCTTACGGTGGGCGACCCGGCGCTGTACAGCACGTGGATCTATGTCCACCGCGAGCTGAAAAGGAACCACAAAGACATTGAAGTTGAAATAGTGCCGGGGATCGCGTCGATGTTTGCCATCGCTGCAAAGGCAGGCATCAGCCTAGCAGAAGGCGAGGAGACGGTGGCCATAGTGCCGGCGTGCTACGACATGGACAGGGTCAGGCGCACCGCGGCCGCGTGCGACACGGTCATTTTTCTCAAGGACGGGCGGTACTTTGACAGCGTGATCGAAATGCTGGGCGAGTCCGGCTTTCCCGATAATGCAAACATTGCGATAGCGCAGGACGTTTCAGATGAGGGCGAAATACTTGACGTGAAAAAATTGTCAGAGCTTCGCGGCAAGAAAGGCCCGACTGAAAAGTACTTTTCAATAATGGTGGCAAAGAAAAATGCCAGAGAGTAGTAACACCGTATATTTCGTGGGCTCTGGACCGGGCGACCCCGAGCTTATCACGCTCAAGGCCAAAAAGCTGGTAGAGCAGGCAGACGTTATCATTTACTCCGGCTCGCTCTTTAACCCAAAGAACTTGGAGTATGCAAGAAAGGATGCCAAGCTATACGACGCGGCAGTCATTGACAGGGAAAAGATCTACCAGATCCTCCGGGATTCTGCAAAGGAGGGCAAGCTTGCGATAAGGTTCCACGATGGCGACCCGGCGCTCTTTAGCACCATTCGCGAACAGATAGACAAGCTCGAAGCTGACGGCATAAAGTGCAAGGTAGTACCCGGCGTCACTGCGATACTTGGGGCCGCGGCCGACCTCAACCTCGAGCTGACGCTGCCGGGCATCACCCAGACCCTGATAGTGACGAGGGCAGAGCTTCGAACACCTGTACCAGCTCGCGAATCAATAGCCGAGCTTGCAAAGCACGGCGCCACGATGGTGTTCTACCTGAGCGTGCACCTGATAGGCGACGTTGTCAAGGAGCTGCTAAAGGGTGGCGTCTACACTGAAAATACGCCGGCCGCCGTTGTATACAGGGCGACTTGGGAGGACGAAAAAATAATCAAGGGGACGTTAGGCGACATTGCGAAAAAAACAAGGGAAGCAAAAATAATCAAGACTGCGCTGATAATCGTAGGCGACGTGATCGCTCCTGCAAAATACGAATATTCCAAGGTGTATGATGCAGGATTCACGCACGGATACAGAAAAGCAGTAGTAAAAGAAGAAGAAAAGAAAGGGTAGGGTAGGGTTTTTACGGTCTTCTCGCCCATAGGCTTACTACTGTAGTGCTGATCGCTGCCCCTGCTGCACCGCTGATGGTTGCAAAGGCCAGAGCCTGATCTATCACTATCGAAGGCACCCAGTTTGCGATCAGAGGCGCGGCCAGGAACGATAGGAACCCTATTGCAAATCCTATCGCCCCAAATATTGCAAGTACAGGCCCTCTTGCCATGTCTTCTCCTCCTCCTTCTCTCTCTTACTGTTGATGACTTTCGGTATCGGAGATCCTGAAGCTTCCAGCCGGAATGGATGGGAACTTGTCGTTCACCTTCTGCTCTGCGACTGCCGACGCTTCCATCATGATCTGGTCGATATCTGCTCCACCGGCGCTGGTGTTGAGCTCGATTCCAACGCTGCTTCCCTGCAGAGACTCCATCATTATTCCATTCAGCAGAGTCTGCATGTTGTTTATCTCGCTGTCTGCGCCTGGAACGAACCTTCCAAGGCTCGGCTTGAGGCTCTTTATCGAGGATATCGCCGGGCCGAGCGCGACCATAGCGTCTCCCATTTCGTGTATCGTTGACAGCCTCATTGATACCTGCTCTAGCGCCATTCTGGCCTGTCCCAGAGTTCTTGCGATCTTGCGCACTTCTGCAAGCTCGTTTGAGAGCACCTTGGCGCTGTCTGTGTCGTGCCTCTGCATGGCATCGACCACCCTTCGGAACAGCGAGGCGTCCCTCTCGTTCAGCTTTGTAATCATTGTGTCTAACTTTGATGTCTGCAACTGCAGCTTGTTAACGGCAGTCTCGATCCTTGGCTTGAGCGGGCCCTGCGGCCTCAGCGACTCTTTGAGTTTCTCGCTGGCGCTTGCCCTACTCTGGTTGCTCCAGTTCTTATCGAAACCAGTCATGCGAATGCCTACTAGGATTTGCTATTAATTGCGGGTGTGTAATCCGGTAAACCATAAGCTTAGCTAATTACTCCCCGGAGGTTGAGAATGTTACAACGGCACCCGGAAGAGCTCCTTCTGGCTAACAGAGCCCCACGCACCCATGCCTCGCCCGCCGCCACCACTGCCACTTCCACCGGTGCCGGTGATCTGGCTCACCACGATCTCTTTAGCTGCCATTGGCGGCCACAGCATCGCTACGTACTCGCCTACCTCGCCTGCCTTGTCAAGCGACGCCGGCTGCATGTTCTCCCGCTTGAACCTGCCTGCAAGCTTGTCCTTCACCGGCTCTAGTAGCTGGCGCTGGCCGTGAACTATAAGATGAACCTTTTTCGTGCTGTCTATTTCGGACATTGTGTATGTATGCGAGATGCATAGGGCTATAAAGATGATAAATGTTTTGTTTTTCAGACGGCGTATATTATGATAGTCTTAGACTCGTACATGGCAATGGTGCTGCCAGACGATATCGCGACACGCATTTCAGAGTTTATCGCCGGCAGGCGCAGCTTTCCGTTTGTCGGCCGTGACGAGCTGATGTGCATGATGTACCTGTACGGCAAGACCGGAGGGGTTATCGGCGAAAAACAAGTTGAAGAGGTCAACGGGTTTGCGCAGCGCACCGCTTCGCAGCTGGGCCAAGAGATCGACATTTACGCCAACAGCTCGGCAAAGCTGGACCCCGAATACATCAGGGGCAAGTACATCAACAGGCAGCTGCAGTTGACTGTTGAAAACAAGCCTGAGCGAATGGCCGGCGACCCGGCCATACTGTCTGACTGCTTTGCGCAGCACATCGCCTATTACAAGCAGGACTATTTTTTTGAGCTGTACGGCCCGCTCAAGGACTCAGAGATAACGTCTGACATCCGGCCGATGCTTGCCGGCAGGATGGTCATGGTGTGCTGCAACAGAAAGGGGGCGCAGGAAACAGGATTGGCTCACCCTCTTATACCAGTGTACGTGTGGTTCCGCGATCAGGCCGGCGCAAACCCGTGATAGTAGGGGATCTGCGCAAGCTCTTCCTGAGGCATCTGGACTATTGATATCAAGTGCCCGTCTGGGTCCTGAATTATCGCGTGCTTGCCAAACGGCTCCTCCTTTGGCTTTTTGTAAAACTTTACCTTTTTCTTTTTCAGACTACTAACCACATCGTCAAAGTCGCTTATGCTGAAACCTACGAGCATGCTATTGTTCTTTTTTATCCTTTTCTTGCTTGATGGGTGGAGTGCAAGCACCGTGCCCCCTTCTGAAAATTCTGTCCAGTCCTTTGACTGTTGCTTTAATTTCATGCCAAGCGTGTCGCGGTAGAATTTGGTCGACCTTTTCATGTCTGAAACAAGCAGGATGACGGCGCCTATCTTGTGGAACATTGCTACTACTATAATACATTGTAGGCTCAAAGATATAACATTGACGTAGCGTTATATACCGATTTGAGCCTCAGTGAGGCAGGTTGCAAGATTCTTCCGCTACCCCGCTCGTCAGGTTCTCAGACTTTCTTGGGATAGGCTACTTTGGCGACAACAGGCAGCACATCATTGCCCCCATCTTTGACTTGCAGCAGAGCGCCGAGCGGGCTTGGGCGAGGGTGATGGAGCCGCAGCTGTTTCACGCAGTGTTTGTAGAGCACACGGGAAAATACGAGTTTATCGCCTATCCGGTGGAACTAAAGCCGGACAAGATAAACCACATACTTTATAGGTCATTTTCAAGTCTGGATAGCTTGCACAAGTTCAAGAGCAGCTATGGCGGCAGGACGTTCATCAAGTTTGGCTGGCACGACCTGACAAAGCCGCAAAAATTTGACGTGCTTGCGCAGTACGCTATGGTCGACTCGGTAGAATTTGTTAAAGTGGACGAGATCAGGTCCGGGACTCTTGTCGACCAGATAAGGAGAAGTTAGCCAGATAATACTTGCAGCCCGCTTCTGGCAATAACACATGATGATATCTAAGGTGAACTTTCATTGCAATGATTTTTCTTTCATTGCGCGTCCGGCTGTTGTTGCCAGCATATGTTCTGTTTCACTTTCTTGTCTGTCAGGAAAAGCTGGAGAGGAGCCTGCCCAGCTAACAACATGCTGGGCAGGCGGGTGTTTGATGACTCGTTGTTGGTAGATGCCAACGCCAGACTTCCTTAATTAGGCACACCTAATTAGGCTAGCCTAATATTTAAACGCTCTTGAGATATGTTGTTAACTTTTCGTCTGCTCAATAACACACTGGAGAGAGATAGAAGCATAGCTGACAATAAGTTAACAGAGCCTTGTGAGAGGTTCTGGTAACTTATCATCAACTAGATTTCTTGTTCCAAACATCGTTAAGCAAATGATAAGCTAACGGAACCTTCTTTTAAGTATCAAAGCATTCAACATGAAAAATGGATAATAATAAGCAGCAACATATTCTACCTTCTAGTGCCTAAGGAGCAGTTCTGGATTTAGTGTTCAGAAACAAAAGATAGAGCCAATGGGCCGATTTAGCTACCATTACAGTGAATCTAGGCGTAATTTGGAAAATGATCTCCAATAAAATAAGTAAGACAATTTAAGAGTAAATGAATGAAATGTTAATTTTAGCAGTGCTAGTTTCCGACCACGTAAATATTCTATAACACGTACTCTTTCAATGTCAGCGTATACCGACAGGAGAAAAATACTTCTTGGCGCGATGATAGCTACAGTGGCTGCCATTCTGATTGGAGGAGTAATGTCATTTCAAAGTTCGATTGCGGCGAATGACAGCAACAGTGAGAGCCCCACAGAGGGGTTTAACATTCATGTGACTGTAAACAAGCACGACAGCGAGAACCTTGACCACGACATGGATCATTACTGCAAGCTAGATGACAAGATAGTTGCAGTGTGTCTGCTCTTTGATGGCACCGACACTAAAGCACATCTTGCTCAGGTAGAATTCATCATCACAGACGAGCAGTACCAGCAGCTTCCAGAAAAGGAAAAGTTTAACTGGCATAACCATGCAGTTGAGCTAACACCTGAAAGAGGAGAACCACAAATAATCAGTCTCCCAGAGGGTGTTGACGGTGCAGCGTTGCTTGATACACTGAAACATACATACGGCAAAGTAGTAACGCTTTGGGATCCAAGCGATGAGGTACCAGACTTTCCACCATACGTCTTTGCAGTAGATAGTCCGCATGCGCTAGGCCAAGATGAAAATGATGACCTTGAATGTGAATGGCCAGAAGCAGGCAAGGAGATAACCGAATCGTGTGGTGAAGACAAAGATTAGTAGAGAGGAAAAACAATGTCTCCTCTTCAACCCAATCTTTTTTCTTATTATTTTTATTTTTCAACGCAGCATATATTATTATCCAATGAACTTGTCAACTGTCAAGACATTGCGTTTCCAGAAAAAGAAGAGGTATGATGATGTTCTTGTCTCGTAATTGCTCGTCCTTTCTATAAAATATGCAGACTGCAATGACTCCTGCTATGATCACGATATAATGGCCAATTCCCATGACAATTAACCGGTCTACAAAAACGTCAGCTTTGCCTTTCCATTCCTCACCTATTATTCCGCCGGACAACTCTGCATCACGGCTAAACTGAGTCTTGAACGATTCAATTGAATATACCCAAGTAACTCCGCCGATTATGGCTAAAATGCCGGCGGCCAGAGCAATAGTTGACGGCAGCGACGACCTTTTTTCACGTATTTTTTCTCAATGCTGTGAAAATGACTGCTGCAATATGGTTATGATAGATACTGGATACAATACCACCATACTGAGAATAAAAGAGGACGAACTGTTTGGGTAAACCGATCTTAAATCTGACAGAACTGGATCATCATTTCTTGATGCATTTGAACTATTCTCTTCTTCATCTTCTTCTTGCAAATTGGCTAAGAACCTCATATTATCAAGCCTAGAGTATGATCGTTGTCCAAAGGGATTGACTACCAACCAAGGCATACCAAGGGAAATCAACAGCAGGCCTAACGATATAGAAACAAGATTATTATTTGGTAATTCAATGAAAATAAAATGCGTAAGAAACTCATAAACACTTTGTAAAAGAATTCTGGTAAGTTGTTGATGGCAGACATGATTGGCGGGGCCGCCCTTAACTTATCGTCGGGGCTAGGCTTTTATCTTAAATATCTTTTTGAGCAAACGACAAGTTATAGCAGCCCTTATGAGAGGTTAAGCGGATCGTAGAAAATGCTGTCAAATATCGACCCATGCAGTGATACTATTCAATTAAGGTGCATAGAGACTCAGATTAACCCCTGATTACCAGAACCGCTATAAAGATGGCAAACCCCAGATATAGAAAACCGAGTTTCATCAGCAGGGTTGCTCTTTCGATATTATTCTTTCCAGTTCACACATAGAGATAGGAGATTTCAAAGAATGCAATACCTGCCAGAAGAATAGCCATCCTAATCAAGTTAGACATAATAGCATCCGGGTAATAGTTGGAAAGAAGATTTTATCTACCTGACCTTCTTTTCTTTCCATCTTTCGTACAACACGATAAGAATCACTACCGCTATAATAATTGGCGCATAAAATGCAGCTAATGTGATAACCGAAAGCCCAAGAAATATGAATGCAATTCCAGCTAGGACGATGATTGCGATTTTTGCAAACTGCCAGTTTTTGGTTTCGCTGTCTTTTGCCAATTCAAACGCCATAGGCAAGTCGGAAAATCCGCAAGAAGCACAGATTATTTCCTTCGAAGTATCAAGGTTTCTTCATATATATCTTGATGCCTGCATTGTGGGCAAACTAGACGAATGATTGTCAATTCCTAGCCTTCCTTACCAATTGCAAATAGCGATTCCAGCTATAACCTATGCCTTATGCAACAGATAAGGTTTTGTAAGAATGGGGGAAACACACGATTTGGAGCAATTCGACTGACTATGTTGCCTTTAGTTTAGAAGCTTATGAGCCTGCATCACTTCTTTTAATTAGCTATCTAACAGGTCTCTAATTTCCTGTATAATCATAGGGCCGCTCTCGTATGGAGCCCTTCTTGTAACGTTGCAATAGCCAACCTTCAGCAACCTGTCATAGGAAGTATCGTAAGCTTCTGTCCTGATGTATTTCATGCCTTCCTTCTTCTGAGCAACATTGACATAGACTTTGTTCTGGGTTTTGTAATCCATCACATAGAACTTGTCTTTACCCTTCTCAATCAGCTCGATGACCTCTGACACTGGAATCAGGTAGTCTGAATCTATTGTATCCATATACTCTATGCAGGTGCAGTCTGTAGGTATTGCTGCCACAATTGAATATGAACTGATCATGATGAAGAGAGAGAAGTAGAAAATGGTAATGACACCGCTGCAAGACGTCATAAAATGATGGCAGAGATTAGCGTTTGCCGATTATTAGCCTGTTTAAATATTCTTATTGCCATTTTCGCAGATTCATTCACCTTTCCAATCACCCCTAATCCAGTCAATCTTCAAATTATCCCTTACTTTCACCACAGTACTCCCACATACAACACATGGGGAAGATGTCGTACGTGATCAGGCAGGATCATTGATACAGAAAGGTGTACATACATATTAATTTGCCAGCCTCTTTACTTGTTGCAATTGCAAGATGCCATAACAAGTTGTTGTTGGGCGATTGCTTTCATAATGCCTATGTTATAGCTGCCACAAGACCATTGTTTTAGGAGGACTCGGTATGATCTTCCTCTTTCTTTTACTCCTCTTCGCCTTTCTTGATCAATTTAGAGATGTGAGGTATCCTCGGCACCCCAACTGCAAACGCAGTAGCTACAGCTGCCAGGAAATAGAATTCGTAGCCTATGGCCATGCCGATCGCTGCTGCGTACCAGATGGCTGCGGCGGTGGTCAGGTTTGTGATCCTCTTTTCTGATTCGCTCTTTAGGATGATACCTGCTCCAAGGAAACCAATGCCACTTACTATCTGCGCTGCGATTCTTGATGTAGAGTTGGGATCAATCAGTGACGAGAGGAATGTAAAAATCGCCGCTCCGCCAATTACAAGGCAGTGCGTGCTGATCCCTGCGGGTTTTCCTCTTGATTCTCGCTCTGCGCCTATGGCAAAGCCGGACGCCAGTGCGATCCCGATGTCTACCAGAAAGCGCAGCTCATAGCCTGTCGGTATCCCCTCAAAGACCATCTTTTCTATTTTCTTGCATGTCAGAATTCCATATTAAAATTATAGTATTTGTTCGAGATTTGTACTAAAGATTGACTCCATGTTGCAACGATGCATGATTTCGATCTACAAGCAATTGATTTACCGATGTCAATCATCACTGTGTGTGCAGCGACAGTCGTACTGTGTAAAACACGTGGAGTCAATTGCAGAATATCTCGCATAGCAACTTTTCTACATACTATAACAACACTTCGCGTTCCTTAAATCACATGCATGTTATGGGTTGGAAGATGCAAAATGACTGCAAAAAGCGGTTTACTAGCACAGAGCCTAGAAAGGTACCAGCATTCCGAATACGAAGACATAGTACAGATCGACGGGCTCGTGCGTTATTTCTGGCTTGAAGGTTATAGCGAGCTGAAATGGTTTTTGTGGAGCGTGAAAAAATATCAATGACGCAGGCGCTTATCTTTGTCAACTGCGACACAAACAACCAGGAAACGATAAGGGATCATGTCAGCCAGATAAAGGGAGTGCTTGAAGTGCACATGACAACGGGGATCTACGACCTGATACTCAAGGCAGAGACAGAAAGCGAGGAGAAGCTGAGGGAAGATGTCATCAGGCAGATAAGAAAGATAGGCGGCATAAGATCAACCACGACAATGATCGTTTTCAAGCCTGATGCAGCGGTGCCGGCGGCCGGCGACGCGCTTGTTGTATAGTTGTTGTTCCCGCAGTGCCGCTAAAACAAATAGCATAAGAGCTGCCGCAGCAAGACTCTCTTGCCAGACAAAAGCCTTCTCTGCTATTGTCGAATAATCAGGCAAAGAGCCCGATGAGGGCAGCTACAAAAACGATACCAGCTGCTATTATTACTGCGCCCTTTATGCTCACGATCAGTCATTGGCAATCATTTCAAGGGTGCTTTAAAGATAGCACTTCAAGTTTTGTTAGGTTGCGGGTCATGATTTTATAAATGTTACCTCTAGACTGTACATTTATTTTACATCATAACCTAGAGAACGGCAACAGTTGACGAACAACCCTGTCGCCGTGTTTGACTCTGGCATAGGCTCGCTCTCGATAATACGGGAGCTAAAGCGTGAGGTGCCAAACGAGGACCTGCTCTACTTTGCAGACAGGGCCCACTTTCCTTACGGCAACAAGTCTCACCAGCAGCTGCGCGAGATTATGGTCAATACCATAAACTACCTCAGGCGATACAAGCCAAAACTCGTGGTGGTCGCCTCAAACACGCCTTCTGTCCAGGTGCTCGATGAGGTAAGGAGGATGATAACCGACCTCCCTATCATTGGGGTCCAGCCTCCCCTCAAGGAAGCAGCCAGGCTCACAAAGAAAAAGCACATCGGGATCATGGCCACCGAGAGCACGATAGGAAGCAAGGAGCTGAAGATCCAGATCCGGAGAGAGGTGCCGCAGCACATCCTTGTAACCAAGTTCAACGCCTCGCCCATAATTGAGCTGATAGAGCACGGCGTCCATCTTGAGAACGAGCGGCGGACGTTTGACATAATATCCCGGGTGCTGGGTGAAGGCGTGGACGAAAAGATGGACGTCATAACGCTCTCTAGCACCCACCTGCCGTTTGTGAAAACATACCTCAACGCGCTCCTGCCGACAGTCAGATTCGTCGACCCAGCGCAGATCGTGGCCAAGGACGTGAGAAAGTTTCTAAAGTTCTACAGGATGGCGAAAAAGAGCGGGACAGGCAAGCTTCAGATCCTCGTGTCGGACGGCAAGCGCGAGTTTGAAAAGTCGGTGCGGGCTATGGGCATAAGGGAGCCGGTTGAGGAAGTTTTTCTGACCTTTTGATACACGATAGTAACACACCACATATATGGAAACACATGATAACAATGCAGTAGAGTAAAAAAGCTGACAGCGAAATATGGGGCTCCAGACAGATATTGACAAGGGAGGCAGGGCACTTGCGCACACATTCCTACAGCTCAGCGGCATCTACTCTTTCTACGAAAAGCGTCTGGAGTCAGAAATTCTAAAGTCGCCTCTGCCAAACCACGTTGCGATAGTGCTTGACGGCAACAGGAGGTGGGCCAGGTTCCACCTGCTTGATCCGGCCATCGGCCACAACCACGGGGCCGACAAGGCAGAAGAGCTGCTCAACTGGATCCACGACATTGGAGTCAAGATTACCACCCTATACATCCTTTCGACGGAGAACCTTGAAAGGAAAGACGAAGAGCTTGAAAACATCTACAAGCTGTTAGAGATCAAGCTTAAAAAGCTCTACAACGACCAGCGCGTGCACAACCGCAGGATGAAGATAAAGGCGATAGGCGACACCAAACTGCTACCGCGCAAGCTTCAGGAGATATTGACAAAGCTGGAAGAGTCAACTGCAGAATATGACTCGATGTTCCTGAACATCGCCATAGCGTACGGCGGGCAGAAAGAGCTTGTCGAAGCGGTAAGGAAGATAGCGCAGATGGCCAAGGATGGCAAGATCAAAGTTGACGAAATAAACGAAAAGACGATCGAGTCGTGCCTGTACACGTCGCACTTGCCGCAGCCGTCGCCGGACCTTATCCTGAGGACGTCGGGTGAAAAGAGGCTGAGCGGCTTTTTGATATGGCAGAGCGCCTACAGTGAGCTGATGTTCATGGATGTGTTCTGGCCAGAGTTCCGCAAGATAGACCTCATGAGGGCAATAAGGACGTACCAGCGCAGGGTGCGCAGGTACGGCAGATGATTCGACACGATCCTCTGTGTAGCCTTATTCATGAAACTACCACATTGTCATAATGCATATAGAATGTGACAAGTTTAAAACAGTGCTACTGCCTTGCATCAGTTGTGGGAGCTGCCATCATTCCTGTTCTGGTTGGCCTTGCAGCAGGGATTGCATTTGTACTTTTGTTCAACTACTTTGTAACTACACAGCCGGCTGGCGCATATTACGTGTACGAGGCTCCGCAATCATACGAGGTTTTGCCCGGCATCAAGCCAATCAGTCTGCTTGCAAAGGACCCAGAAGAGATTGCAACCGTGATTGCAAATGCTGCAGATGACGAAATAGTCAGTGAAAAGCGTGGAGACGGCGGGCAGGCGATGACGAGATTATACGCTACAAGGAACGGAGGCGAAATTGCCATTTCGAGGGAAATGATCCCGGAGTGCAGAAGCGGATGCGACTATCTGATCACATACAGCACTAATTCATCAATTGGCCCAGACGTGGGATTTCCTATCACTGAACAACAAGCACTCGACTATGCAGAATCGTTCCTAGAGAGGTCTGGCTATCAGTTAAACAAACATGAGATATTTGATGTTGATTATGAACCGGACGACAGGTTTGGCAAAATGGTGCAGGTATACCAGATCATAGATATCTGCAGCCACGTTCAACCACGCGAGGAGGGTGGTGCCATATGCAAAGCAGAAGGGTTTGCAGCAGATTTTCATTTCCTTTCTGACAATACTATCATCCAGCTTGGCATGTGGTACGATGAAAGCGACGTTCGCAATTATGAAATGAGGGTCAGCTTGGAAGAGGCCGAAAAGATCGCCCGAGAACACATGGACTTGCAACTGAGGACTCTGACTTGAGATTCCGCAGCTACCTGTACGAATTTGACCGTGCTAGTGCAGATAGGACGATGATGTTTATTTCGCCAACCGGCCAGTTGCTATACAACGTCGAGGTCCGGTACAAGACAAGTGAAATATGGCACTGCACGCCTTACAGAGGGTTTCACGTAATGGTGGACGCAGGCAGTGGCGAGGTGACCCATTCGCGCTCTTTTACCTGTCAATAATCAACTAAAAGGTATTTTATTATTGTATATCCCGATAAATGTGTGCGCGCGCACCGATATACCAGAATCTAATTCCCCAGATCCGTTTATCTCAGCCTAGCCTTGAGCTTTGTGTTGTGCGGTCGAGCCCGCAAAATTTTTGCGCAACAGGGGCATTTTGGCCCATCCCACCTAAGAAACAATTCGCACTCGTTGCACCGCTTGTAGCCGCTGCTGTAGTAGCTGCCATGCTCCTGCCTTGTAGCCTTGTATGATGTGCAGATGTCCCTGCAGGGCACAGATGACGATTAGTGTGGTAATACTTGCCCTTTTCTATTGGAAAAAATTTTGTTAAAACAAAAAGGCGATGCTGCCGCTTGTGTGTGGCAGCACTGGATTCTAGCCTGCTTCGACGGTGCCTTCGAGCGTCAGCTCCCAGTCTCCAAGCCGGTTGTTCAAGGGGCCACTGCTTCCTTCAAATGTCAGGTCAATCGAGCCTGACTCCATCGGGAATTCAGCGTCATCTTCTTCAGCAGTTCCGCGCAGCTTGAGTTTGTAGACATTGCCGTCGTCATCGACAACCAGCGCTCCTACTCTCAGCGTGTCGTGGGGTATCATGTATAGCGCATACCCGAGCACAACTGTGTAGGTCTGGTTTCCAATTTCGACCGTGCCGTCGAGCACATCAAGCAGTATTATTGCTCCAGTTGACTTCCATACCGTCATGTTGATGTCAACCGTGGCAACTGGTCTGTCGGCAATTCCACTCTGGTTACGTTGCATGGCTGTGCCATTGGCCGTCAGCACGTAGTTCCAGCCAAGCTCGTACTCGCCTGGGTTCGCAGCGTTCTCACTGCGGTGCCTCTCGTGGATTTCTCTGCCGCTTGTGGTGATCACTATTCTTTCTCTCTTTTCCTTGCGCTTCTCTTCCACCCTGCTTTCCTGCTCTTCTTCTGTTTCTTCGCTTACCGTAAATGCGTCAAACGATGCCAGCACTGTGTCTCCAACGGTAACCTCGCAGCCGCTGTAGGTGCCGTTTGCTAGCCTGATCTCTGCTTCAAACTTGCCCTTGCCGTCCTCTACTTTAAACGCGTTATCAAGCGTCCTGTTAAGGTTCGGGCTTTGGCATGCAAAGACTACGTCATACGAGCCGTCTGTCATGTTAAGACCTTCCACTTCGACTTTGATTTCGATGCCCTCGTCTTCGGTCTCTAGCCTAGAGCTTTGTTTGTGCTCGCGTTCTCCTCTTTCATGCTTCTCCCTTCCAGGGTTGCCCCTGTCGTCTTCTCCGTCATCTTCGTCCGACATCACGCTAAATGAAGCAAATGTCGCAGAGAGCTCTCCTACATCGACTTCACAGCCCATGTAGGTGCCGTTTGACAGAGCCACTTCTGTGGCAAATTCGCCATGTCCTTCCTCTACGTCGAGGGCGTCGAGGAATTCCTTGCTGACATTAGAGCTGTTGCAAGCGAACATGACATCATAGGTGCCATCTTCAAGGTCGCTGTCCTCTATTTCGACCTTCAGGTTAACATGATCGTCGTCTATTTTCAGAGTAACCTTGCTGCTGTTGCCCAGAGACTCGATAAGCACGTCTTCTTCATTGTTCGATGTCGAGTCGCTGTTGTCTTCCTCGCCATTTTCAGCAAATGCGTTCATGCCCACAAAATAATTCGGGTCAATGCTGCTACTGACTATGGACAATACTAGGGTAAGTGCTGCTATGGTGGCAAGCAGGTACCTTAAATTTTCCATATCAAAACTGAAGTTAATTTCCATATAAGTTTGCTGGAGGATTTCTCCACTTTTTTACAGTTTTGTATGAAATTTGCAATACACTACATGCTGCCTTTGTTACCATTGCTGGATATCGGGGAGCACGCCATGACCATTACCGGTCACGACAATTTTTTGCAGCGAGAATCATCACAGGTAGAAAAATAGTTTGCAAGATATACGAAAATTCTTGCAGTAGATAGCTTGGCGCGTGATATAATCAAGGCTACTTGAAATATCCAGATCAGCAATAATAGGCTCAAAGAGCAGGTTCGCAGTGTACGTTCTGGCAGCCGGCGCTGCTGTAGGGATAGTAGCCGTGATTCTATTTTTGGCGCTTGCCAGCGATAGCAGTATTGCTCACGAGCAAGAAAAAAACATGCCCCTGCTGCACGACGCGGGGCTTGACATAGAGCTTGTCGCAGAAGGGCTGGCGTACCCTACAAGCATGCGCTTCCTTGATGATGACAGCGGCAGCATTTTGGTTCTGCAAAAAAATGACGGCCAGGTCAGGCTTGTTTCAGGCGGCAGGCTTGCAGAGGAGCCGGTCCTGCAAGTCGACGTAGCCAATGAGGCAGAGCGCGGCCTGCTTGGAATAGCCGTGTGGGATGGCGGCAACGATACTACTTCAGTATTTCTCTACCTCACAGAAGTTGATGATAACAGCGGCGAGATCAGAAACCGGGTATACAAATACCTCTACGACGAAAACGAAAAGACCCTTATCAACAGGGCTCGAATTCTAGATCTTCCTGGCGAGCCGGGGCCATTCCATGACGGCGGCAAGGTCGCCATAGGGCCTGACGGCAACCTGTACGCGGTGATCGGCGATGTCAACGCCGGTGGAGGCATGCTCGACAACCAGATTTTAGGCAGGCTGCCTGACGACAAGTCAGTGGTGTTCCGCGTGGACAGGGATACTGGAATGCCCGTGGAGGGCAACCCGTTCTACTACAACAATTACACCGGTGACATGGAAAAGCTCCGGCGATACTACGCCTACGGCATACGCAACAGCTTTGGCTTGGACTTTGACCCACTGACTGGCAGGCTTTGGATCACGGAAAACGGCCCGGATAGCTACGACGAGATAAATGTGGTCGAGCCAGGCTTTAACAGCGGCTGGCACAAGGTCATGGGCCCGATCTCAAGGACCAACGCGACTGAAGGCGACCTTGTCCTCTTTAACGGCTCGCAATACAGGGATCCTGTCTTTAGCTGGCGCGCTCCGATCGGGGTGACCGATATCGAATTCTTTGATTCTCCAAAGCTTGGGGAAAAATATCAAAACAACATCTTTGTGGGCGACATCAACTATGGCAACCTCTATTTCTTCAAGCTCAATAAAGAAAGGGACGGCCTTGAGCTAGATTCCATCAATGGGCTGGCGGATCTGGTCGCCGATCCTGTCGGAGACGACATGTTAGGAGAGGCGTCTCCTGTGATAATTGGCGAGCGCTTTGGAAGGATAACCGATATTGAGACAGGCCCTGATGGGTACCTATACGTGCTGACGTACCTTGACGGCAAGATCTACAGGATAACAGAGAGGGAATAGCAGCCATAATAGCAATGTTGCTGTAAATAATACATAAACTGCATATGCGGCCATATTACACCAAGAAGAAAAGGTTCCCGCTAAGGCCCGTAAACATCACATCGGCAGTATCGATCTTTATTTTTGCAATGATATATGGCCTGATAGAACACATGCTGCTTGCAAGCCCGCTAGGCATCAGCGTGCTGACGTACCCCATGAACATCCATCTTGCCGGCCAGCTTTACTTGTACCATGTTATAATGCTGATAATGGCGATACTGGTTTCGTTCAACCCATTCTTTGATAGGCTGATATTCAGAACAAGCAGGAACATAAGGCTGCAGGGGCTCTTGTGGGGCACCGGCAACATCCTAAATTTCGTATGGCTCGAAGACATGTTCTACTGGGTGCTTTTTGGAGAGTGGCCAAAGGATGTCATGACGCCCCTCCACATCTCGTTTTATGGAATAGTGTGGTGGTATCCTGTCGCATTTGGGGGGGCTCTTTTCTTGTACTATCTTACTTCTAGAATAATTAGGAAAATGCCGGTTGTGCCGGAGCAGCTGGACACGTGACATTTCTTAATAGTTTTGCAGTCGAATAACATGATGTACTGCTGTGAGCAATAAAAGAGCGATGGTTGCAATCGTTGTTGCAGCGATAGCGGCCATCGCAATGGTGGTATTGGCAGCTGTAGCCTTGCTGCAGCCAAGGCCCGAAGCGCCCGGAGACGGTGGGACGATCGTAGCCAACGGCACGGAGCCGGCTCCAAAGGAGGTTGTCGGCGTCGTGTCTGCAAGGTCCGCGTTTCCGTTCGTCCAGCGGTGGGCCTCCCAGTACAACAACGATGAAAACGCCCTAGGCAGCATAGAGCTCAACTATTATCTTGAGAGGCCCAATGCTCTAGGCGATCTGATGATTATAGAGGACGTCCGGCACGCCGCCAGCGGGTCACACAACATCCCTGTAAGCGCCCAGGCAGCAGCAATAGTCTACAACATCCCTAGCTTCCCAGACGTGCCATCTGGGCTGAAGCTGAATGCAACTATCCTGTCGTCGATACTTGACGGCACGGTGACTCGATGGAACGATCCGGCTATCAGGGATCTGAACCAAAACCTCAACCTTCCAGCCGAAAGGATAGTTGTAGTTCACGAAAACAGGAACAGCAGCACTCTGGCTCTGCTTGAAAGGTACCTTTCAGCAGAAGAAGATAATAATATCATCAGGTGGCCAGATAACAGCGTCGGCGTGATTGGGCCCGACGAGCTCGCCGCCACGGTGAGGCAGACGCCATACTCTATTGGATATGTCGATTTCTCGTACGCGACCCAGACAAGGATGACGTTTGCAGCCGTTGCAAATAGCCACGGTGAATATATCCTCCCTTCAGCCGACTCGATATGGCAGGCAGTTAACAGCTCGATGCAGGTTCAAAATATTACTGGCGTCATCAACCAAGCTGCTGCCATCCCGCCTTTCCTGAACGCAAGCATGTTTGGGAACGGCTCGTATCCCCTTACTGGGCTTTACTACGCCTCGCTGCCCGGCGATGATGATATGCTAGAAGACACTACCAAAAATGCAACATTGGATTTTGTAAAGTGGATGATAGATAGGGACAATGGGCAGCAGACATTGTCAGAGGTTCAATACCCGGCAATATACCAAGATAACGGCCCTTTAGCGAGATATGCAGAAGCAGTAATCAACAGCACCGCTGCAAGAGTTTCCAAGGATCAGTGATACTCGTCAGTTTGCACCGCGCCCTCTGGTCACTATTGAATGTACGATGAGCGTAGTCCCGCCGAGCAATTCTCTAAGAGATGCTTCTATTTCCGCGATGGGTGAGCAATAATCATTTCCTATAATGATTTTCTTTTGATGCAAGAGGTAGGCAAGAATGATTTCCCTTGCTTGTGGCCCTAGCACTTCCAATGCTCCTTCTATGGTTTGTTTTCTTTTTCGATATCTAAGGTTGCTGTCCTCGGCCATTTTGTGCTGGTGCTTTTGTGTCCATATCTGGGAACAGACATAAATCATTTGGTTTTTGCTAGAGTCTGCCTCTATAGTGGGACTCTAGAGGCTGCTACTACTTCAATTCCTTTAGTTTTCCTTTTAACTTGTTGACCTTTGAACGGTAATCTGCAATGTCTTTTTGTATGCCCAGCTTTTGACCAGTTCTGTTTCCTCTGCCTTTTGCTCAAGAGGTAGGATGGCAGCGAGGGCATAGCTGACCTCGTCTTTGATGTTGTTACGTCTTACGGCAACTTCAAGCCCTTTATGGTAGATTCCCAGATCATTTACAATTACACCGATTTCTTTTTTCAAGTTGGGCATAGGGCAACACAATATCTGACATTCGCCTATTCTACTGTCAATCCGCAATGGCGTCATTCAATTATAAAGGCATAGAATATTCTGATCTCATTTCAAGAGAAATGAGCTTTTCAATTGCAAGAACGATCCAAAATATACCGGATAGAAATTGCTTTGCCATTACAGAGCAGAACAAACAAGAATTTCCTGCAGGTGTAATTGATTCTATTTCCGAGGCGGACAGAAACTTTGAAGAGCAAAGGGACCTTCCAAGCTCTGAAATCGGGCCTCTCGTATATTCATGGTCCACCGTTCAAGGTGTGGACAATCATAGTGCTTTGGAAATACTTAAGAAGTATCATTTCTATTCAGAGACCACGCGGCAGAATTTCCGCCAAATCCAAGACAACACCTACATCTTTGAATGCTTTTTCGAGTATAATGAAAATCAATATTGGGCTCAGATTTACTTTGACACCTATTATCCTCGCTATGTCAGGTTCGTCACAGTCAACTTTACATCAAGCGAAGATGGCAAGCCGACAATACTGAATCCGGATACTGTTGTCTCTAGCGGCGATGTAAATGCTACTGTCCTCTTTATCAACAAGTTGGGCTCGGAAGTACGCTAGAGTACGAAAATCCATTGATTCCAATGGAGGAGAATAATGGCTCAAGAATCTCTGAACTGATTATACCGGCAGGCAAGATGCTTCAGGTAAGCTATGGAAGAGATGTTCTGGATGAACAATCTCAAGACGGCCCTTTTACACGGACATATTTCTATACTGTAATGCCGTATGGGCTGTAGGGAACGATAACCAAAAGGCCACATCCTATGTGCATTAATGACATAAACGAAGCAAGGTCCTACTATTCGCCTGATGGAGCTGTGACCCAAAATTTCCAATGTATCTTCCAGAGTTATAGCTTGCGATGCAGGATTCATAACAGCAACTTTAATTTATAGCAGCCTATGCGCCTTCTAATCACGATTCTGATAGGTGCCTGGGAAATGAATTTCTAGCTGAAGGAGGAATAACGATAGGTTACACCAATCCTTTCGTTTCAAGCGGATGGGAAAGCAATACTGGATACAACAAGTCAAAGATTGTGGCTTCTCATGCTAACAACTCAGAATACCAAATAGAATACATCGATGGCAATCCTGTTGTATTGGGTACAAGATCGCTAAATTGGAATGGTACAGAATATACTATCAATACACTAAATCTCTTTCAAGCCAGAGATAGCTATTACATTCAGAGCATGCTTGCATATGAAGAACTAATGAAAATTGCCCATTCGCTCAAGTAGTGGGATACACAATACTGACTAGGACGCCGTCAAGTTGCAGGATGTTTTTTAGCTTTGAATGTTATAGCAGCAACCTAAGAAGAAGAGTTGTTGATAGAAGAGACTGCCACAGGCATGCTGCGCTTGTGTAAGCTTGTCTCGATCATACCCTTAACCCTGTTAACCTGACTTACTGGCAGTCCCAGCCTTTTTGCGGCAGCCTTTGGCTTCATCTTTCTGTCGACCAGCAGGTAGAGTATCGGGTCCATGACTTCATAGTCCATTCCTATCTCCTGCTCTGCCAAGTGGTCAAGCCACAGCCGGGGGCTGCTCTTTTTTTCAACGATCTCGTTTGGAATGCCTAGGTGTCTTGCAAGGGCTCTTACCTGTGTTTTGTACAGGCCTGCTATTGGCAAAATGTCTGCAGCCCCGTCGCCAAATTTTGTGAAATAACCGATTTGCAATTCCGATTTGTCGGACGTGCCTGCAACAATGTAGCCATTAATATTTGCATAATAATACAGAATGTTCATGCGGATCCTTGCCATCAGGTTTCCCCTTGCCTTCTTGTCTTCTGGCAGCACCTCTGCATATTTTTCAAGCAGCGGGTTGATGTCTATGACATGGTATCTTACTCCAAACGACGCGGCAAGCTTGACGGCGTGATCAACGTCCTCCTTTGGCGTGGTGTCGCTTGGCATGACTATTCCAAGCACCCTTGACGGCAAAAGTGCGTTTGCTGCCAGCTTGAGAACCACTGAAGAGTCCAGACCCCCGCTCAGGCCCACGACCAGTCCCTTGGCTGAACTCTTCGAAACATAGCCGGAGATAGAGCGTTCTATCCGTCCCGATATCTTGCCAAAATCCTGATCAACGAGCTTTTCAAGCATAGCAGGCATTATTTTACTGCTGTGAATCATTCTCTGCCCGATATTAACAATACCTTAATCAATCAGCCTGCTGCTATCCTTGCAAGGATTACACGCCAAGCTATGAGGGCCTGCTCCAACCAATATCTTAATCTACCATGCATGTGTAAGTAGAAGCAGGAGAAATTGACTAGGTGAAGCGCGGATTTTGCATAAAATGCGCATTCCAGTTCATAATAGCAGAATTGAACAAGTTTGATGAAAACACCTATGTTTGTCCCAATTGCGGAGAGCACAATAACCTGTCGGAAATGTACGTCTTTGAGCCATTGTGATACATATCTTGTCATGCAATCAAAGGTTAGGCAATTGACAGGTGGTAGAGCGCAAATATGCAGGCTTGGTCCATAACCTGATTAATTGCTTATCCCCGGGATGCCTTATTTCTTTTAGCATCAATTGGACGGCTTGAACGGCCTTGCAAGAGAAACTTCAGTGATCCATTCGCACTTGATGTTGACCTTTGCATGATGCTTCTCTATGGCGTCCATGTCAGGGCCTTCCAGCAGGCAAAAGCAGATCCCAGAGTCCTTGTTGTAAAACAGGTTGACGTGGCTGACTCCAAATTCGTCCACAGGAGACATGCATAGCTCCTTGAGGTTTGCCTCGCTAAACGGCACCTTGTGGACATCGAGGAAGATTGGCACAATTCACAGAACCACCTGCAATATATAAGATTTCTTTGAAAAACTACTATAATTGAGGTCCCGTGCCGTAAAGTGACTTTATATCCTGATTCTGTGGAGAGACCTATAGTTGCGCAAGATCGCCGACAATAATAATAATCAGGATGCTTTTGGGACAGTAACCGATGATGACCAAGACAGCTACAACTCTATATTCTGGCGGCTTCTTTCAGGCGCATCAAAAAGAATCGATTGCTATTTTGATCACGTTTCCAAGCTAGACCCATCGTTTGCAAAAGAGCTTATGGACTTGCTTGCAGGGCCTAAGAAAAGAAAAGAGTTGCAGATACATATTGTCACAAACATCACCAAAGACAGCCTGCCGATCATCAAGCAGCTGATGAAGTCTTCAGAAGTATACCACATGGAGGGATTTTCTGGCAGCTTTTACATAGTTGATAGCAGCGCGTATCTCTATGACGTGCAAGAAAGCGATGGCGTTGACGACCACCAGAAGCAGCGGCCCCATCGGCTTTTGTACTCTACGCACCCCCAGTTTGTCAAAATGCAGCAGCAGCTTTTTGAAAACCTACTGAGCAGGGTGGTGCCGGCAAAAGAAAAACTAAAACAGATCGAAAGGGGGACCGAGAGAGAATTTATTGAAACGATCCAGGATCCTTCCTCGGCGCTGCAGCTGGCAAAAGAGCTTGTGCGTTCTGCGTCATTTGAAATCCTTGTGCTCTTCTCTACCATCAATTCATTCTACAGGGCAGAGAAAGATGGTTTGCTGGACCTGCTAGGCGAAGCCAGCAGCCATGGCGTGGCTGTCAAGGTGCTGATCAAGATTGACGACGAAGCAGTGAAAGATGCGTCAAAGCAGAAAATCAAGCAAAAGCATGAGCGCATCAACGTCAATTTCATCGAGAGGTCCGTAAGAAGCAAGATCACTACAATCATTATCGACCAAACTTTTTCTCTGGCAATTGAGGTTGGCGACGATTCTAAGAATGACTTTTCTGCGGCTACAGGACTATCAACCTACTCCAACAGCGAATCAACGGTGTTCACGTATTATTCAATGTTTGAGAACTTGTGGATTCAGGCAGAGCTTGAAAGGCAGGGCAAGGTAAGGCAGGCATATTTCCAGATGTTCAAAGGCCAGAAGCTCAAAGACGAGGTGTATAGAAGGAAGTGGAGTTTGGCCGATGAAGGATAATCTGAGATCTGATAGTGGAAAAAACTAAAGTATTACCCCTACAATTATAGAACAGACTGGCGATAAGGTGGCAGGCAGGGACACATGCATACTCTGTGGAAAGCCCATTGTGGCAAGACCGATAGTTGAGAAGATAAACGGCAGGGAATACTCTTTTGACAAGCAGGAATGCGCGCTGACATTAAAAAAGCTAAAGAGCGTATACGGAAGCGATTTTTGCCTCAATTTCACTTGATGCGCGGAACCCTGACAGGCAGTTCAGGGTTGCCAAAGTCGTGCGAATACGCAGAATACAGCGTTATCTTTTGGCCGTGCTTTATTTCATATGACTGACAGATCGGCTTGATTATCGAACGGTACTCGTCCTTTAGAGCAATGAGCTCCTCTGCAAGCTTGTCGGCCAAAAGGATGTGCCCATTGTCACCTGCATCCATCACTCTCCGGGCCAGTATGATACCCGGGCCCCAGACGTTCTGGACGTTGTTCATGTCGGTGACTGCAAACACCGGGCCGGAGCCCAGACCGATCCGCACGCCTATCCTGTCCTCTTCCACCCTGCCCTTGTTGTAGGCACGGAGCTGCCTGTGAAGCTGGATGCTCAATTCTATTGGCAGTTCCAGGTTTAGCAAGAATCCAATCGCCATGCCGTCTCCCGTTGGCAGAATGATCCTCTTGCCGCCTGATGCCTTGAAGGCGTCACAGGAAGCTATGAGCCTGTTAAGGGCCTCGATCTTTTGGATCTGTTTTCTGACAGAGAGGGAAGGATCCGACAGCCCGACGATGTCTATGAAGAAAAAGCTCACGTTAAAGACCTCCAATGGGAGGCCCGTCTCGGAGATGCTAGAGCCATAGGCATCGGCAAGCTTTCTGTAAGTCTCCATGCATGCCTTGGTGTCAAAGACAAAATCCGACTCTGTAAAGGGTATTCCCGTAATAGCTTTTCCGCAAAGTGTGCAATTTAACGTAACAGGGGACGCGCGGCCTTCAAAAGAGAGCTCGCCATTATCGGCAATTTTGAATTTTACCCATGTGGGTTCGTGGTGAATCCCCTTGATGGAAAAAAGCCTGATGCTCCTATCAAGCGCCCCGTTGTTGTCTTCAAGTTTCATTTCTAGGATGCCTTCGGCAACGGCGCTTAGCATTCTGCGCAAGCGCTCTTCCGATGCAAGGGTGCAAATTGCCATGGCAGGGCCGTCTCTCAATATCAGGGACAGATCGGTAGTGAACTTTAGCAGCGGTTTCTCGCCGCTAAAGAGCAGCAAATGAGTAAGTGAATCGAGAACTATGCGAACTGATTTTCCAGTCTCGCTTGCCTTATCCATGGCAGCGCGGACATCCTTCAAGATCGCTGACAAATTTTTTATAACATCTACCCTTGAAGACGAACTGGCGCAAGGGTTTACAAATTTGAGATTTTTAACCAGCTCTGGATCAATTCTGGAAAACAGGTCCCTGCATTGTTTTTCTGTCAGGCGAGAGCTGACTAACAGACAGTAGTCGCCATCAAGCAATCCATCAGCAAGAAATTGCCGGCAATACATGGTCTTGCCCGCGCCTGCCGGCCCTGTAAGAAGCAGTAGCAGTCCTGATGATATGGTCCCATCTACAAATTCGGATATGCCAGGGATCTGTGGGCGCTTTGAGCCAGTGGCGATGTCCAACAGTCAGTCAGTCTCTCTCTGAGGTAGTAGCGGCTCTGGTTGATAATTAAACTTTGATCTGCTTTGCAGTGGCAAGCTTTTCGAGCTGTTTTGCAAATGGGTGGTTAGGATATTGCAGGACTGTCAGGAATTCTTTTCTGCTGAACTGTATGTCGCAGTAGCATGGAATGGCAGAAATGAGGTCCATTGATACCTCGTCAGATAAAGACTTGCCAAGGTCGGCTTCATCGTATTGCGGCGGCAGGGCGACGGCATCATTCCCTTCTTCTTCTGATCTGTGATGATTATTACGTGGAACAATCGGTGTGTTAGGAACGCAGTAGCCGCCTACCCTGTTCAGCAGCAGGTAGGACTTGGCGCCAAACTTTGTAAACGATCCGTAAATGTCGTTGGCCATTTTTCTCGTGCCTTCAATATCAAGGTCGCCAAGTTTTAGCGTCAGGAAAAGGGTATCTGCGATCGCCAGGGAATTTATCGACCAGAACCTTATGCCGGGGCTTGTGTCAATTATGATGTAGTCAGAATCATATTCCGAGATCAGGTCTTCGCGAAGTTGTATGAATTTGCGAAGGAGCTGTATCTTGGCGTTGGCCTGCTTGCCTCCGCCGCCTTCTAGCTTGTACACCTCTTCTTTTTGCGGATTAGAAAAGCCTATCCATAGCTTGCCGCCCTTTTTTCCAAGGCCTGCATATTCTTCTATAACGGATGTCATATCCACCATCACGTCGTCAATCTTGGCGTTGTCCGAGAGGAGATCGTTTATCCATTTATCAGGAGTCTTTTCAAAGTAAGCGTGAAGGCTGGGCGCATACACGTCCAAGTCAAGCATGGAAACGTTGTACCCCTTTGTTGCAAGCATTGCCGCCAGATTGCAGGCTATGGTGGTCTTTCCCGTACCGCCCTTGTACGAGTGAAAGGCGATAGATTGGGTCATAGAACTGTTTGAGACTTAGCCAGACTTGCTTATAGGCTTTAGTTGCAAATGAAATAATTCTTTTTGGTATATATTCACAGTATGCTTGATCGAGGGAAGGAGGGTGTGAACCTGCAAAATCTTTTGTAACAGTTTAATTCATTGGCGGAGAACTCTACGATTGATGAACGCAACATTAGTTATTGGAGCTCCTGCACTGGCATCCATCATAGCATTTACATTGTTTAGTATGCTCTATCTGCAGCAAATAGTCGATATATTCTATACAGCCACAATTAATGCCGCTGTTGTCGCAGCCATAATTATTGCTGCAATCAGCAGCATACATGCAAGGTTGGCAAAAGTTCCTTAAACGTTAACGAATCCTATCTGTAAGTCAAAGCAACCATCCACCCACCCACCTTTACGCCCACCGATACAAACAGACGATATCAGGAGGGCGTCCAGGCAAACTAATGGCCTCCGAGATTTGCTGCCCGGAATTAGATGTCGTTGTAGCATTATTACTACTACTATCCAGCAAGTCAGGTATTGTTACAGTTGTTGTACTGGTATTATTATCAAGGAGTGCATATCTGTCAAGTGGCGGGCGGGGAGGGCCAGGAGGGCCACAAGGATTTTTGTCATCATTCGGATCATCATGCACTATGTATATGACGAAATGAGCATTAGGCTGGAAGGGAGCAGAAGCATTGTATACATTAGTACTTATTTGGAATGAATGGAAATTTACACCATCGCGGCTCAGGCTACCATCAACTGTTGACAGTCCGGTATCAGCCTTTACCGCTAACCACGTTATTGCAACAAGATTATGCTCGACGCTAATTTGCAAGTTGCTAGCATTGACAGTATTGTTTAGCGAAATAGCTTTCGGCGAAAGAACTACTGGCGAGTTAAGGACTGCCCCTTTACCTTGCACTTTGGCCAGAAAGACGGTAGTCCCATTGCCAATCCATGTGACGTACATGGTATTCCCCAAGACAACTGCTTGCACCTCGCTTGGCTGACCTTGGCTGGTATTGCTTATCTGTACATATATGTCTGAACCCAGTTTCTTCTGAGCCTTGAGAATTTCGTCTATCGTTAGAAAATTGATATTGAGCGATCTCTTTGGCGACAATTTTTCTGCCTTAGTATCAGCTGGAGGAAAATAAAGTTGCGATACTGCCACAGCGGGCAAGCTCAATATCAACATGAAGAAAAACCCTGCAAGGACAGTGACGCGGAGAAAATATTTCTCCATCATGACTTGGAAAATATGAGTTTAAATGATTGTATTTACATAATTCGTTAGAAACTTCGAGTTTTTGTTGTATTAGACAATTTTTAACAATAAAGTAGAAGTTTTGTTGGTATGAATTTCTACGGGCAAAACTGCGCAACAAATCTTGCCATCTTGTTTCCATCGATATTGATTCATTTATTGGATGTATGTCATTTTAGATCTTTATTCTGCCAAGCTATCAGCCTTTGAATTCCTTCTTGCATCATTTTTTAATGCAAGAGACTTGCTATTCCTCACTTCCTCTATTGCAGTTTCAACATACTTTTCGATTTCTTGCTGAGTAATTGAAGAAGGCATCCCTGTTTCGTCGGTCATTTTATCTACGTATTTTTGCGAGATTTGCAAGACTTGTCCCTCTATTTCCTTTTTCATTTCGGCTTCACCGATGACATTGATGAGCTTCATTGTCCTTTCAATAGTGTTCTTCTTTATGAACAGGCGCAGTTTTCTGTCGATTGATGCCATCAGTGCCGAGGAATATATGCCAACTAGAATCAGGTAGCATGCAAGGCCGGTAGATAATGAACCATAAAGCCCAAAGGGAGGATAGAGCGCCAGATAGATGCCCGCTAGAGAGGAGAGCTGCAATAAGGCCGACCCCCACGCGGCTATGCTCATGTATCTTCTTAGGACTTCATTCCTGATAGTCCGTGAGATTATCCAAAATGGCACGCCAAAGAGAATGCCAGTTGTTACTGCAGGCAATACGTTGCCAAGAAGCACCAAGTAGAGCATATCTGTATATGGGTTCGCATAGGCTGCCGTGATTTGAGGTAATACTGAAAACTGGATAACAAAAGAGAATATTGGAGCGCCCATAATCAGCCAAAACTTGGCACGCCCAATTCTAGATGAATAGTGATGCAAAAGGAGGGCTGTACTGAACCATAGCAAGAAAAAGCTCACCGCACTAGAAAGAGCAGTCAGATACATGATATCATTAGGGAAAGGGAGATTTGGCTCGGACTGTGCATCTCTTTCAGCCGGCAAGCCAGATAAAAGTGCGTAATTCTGGGCGATTAGCAAGGATAAGCTTATGCAAACAATTGCGCTTGACACACCATAGGAAAACACTACGAGATTCTTGTTTGACCTATACCATGACAAGAACAAGAAAGAGAGAAAGGCCATTACTGCTACAGACAAGCCATATGCAATGCTGGATCCCATTTGGAGAATGACAGTACTATATTCTGACGTTAACAAGAGCTGCAGAGCAGTAAAGACCAGAAATGCTGCCAATACATATTGGACAATCTTGGTGACCTTATGAAAGATTTTGATCCCTCTCGCCCGCACGGCGCCTTTATTGATCAGTTGTTCGATATAGCGTATGACTATGAATTGACCGATCGCAAATATGGAAACAAGAACCACAAAAGTCGCATTGGTCCAGCTACCGGGTATCGATTGAAGATCAGGAACAAACGAGAGCGAGATATCTACTACCAGCACGGCAGTAATGATAATCATCATGATTGTTGGAAGTAACGTGGTTCTACGCTCATATTCTGGAGTGGTATGAGCCATGACACTCTGGATCTTTGGATTCTTTTATTCTCTGTGGTTAAATCGGTACTGGAAAAGTACTGAATTATGAATATACTCGTTAGCATAAGAAAAGCCATCCAGATCCTACTCTGTCAATCGATTGGTGTGCTGAAATGCTTTGCTGGTTAAAAACAGCATGTTCATACTTGGAAGATAGATAAAGTTGCAGGTTGTGTTCAGAATATCTCTTCGTCCTTCCTTATGCCGCCAAGCCCCGTCTTGATTGTGGCCGCGCATTCCAAGCACGCGCTTTTAGAGAACGGGAAATCCTTTGTGCATTTTTTGCACACAGGCTTTTTGCATTCGGGACATGACATCGTAGCCGTCCTCATGTTGCAAATGTAACATAGGGTCATATACCATAGTAATGCACATGCCGCCGTAAAAGGTTTTGTCAAACCGGCTGCTGTAGTAGTATCTTTTTAGGTAGTTGCGCTCAGCCAGATAATGCAATATTTTTGCAGCGCATTCGTCTAACGACCTGTTCTCTGGCCTGCTGGCGCGACGCCCTATACGGCGAAATGAGCGATGATACTATCGATGCTATGCCGTTCCGGGAGAGCAGCTTGTATAGGTACGCCGTGCGTTGGGCGTGGGCTTCCCTGTCTTTCTTGGAAAAGCCAAGATCGGGAGATAATGATTTTCTCACTTCGTCGCCATTGAGCAGTTCCACTTTGACCTCAAGCTCCCTTAATTTATCAGCCACACTTCGACCAGAGTGGTCTTGCCAGACGATGGTAGGCCGGTAAACCATAGCACAAACCCTTTCTCTGACATATCCTCTGATATCATCATCTTGCCCGAGCCTCCATATCGGTTATCTAGATCTCCAAATGCTTTTTAGGCGCAGCAAATGTGCAATTTTCAGATGAAGGCGACCTGCGGGCACATTTTCGCGTGCACCAGCAAGAGCGAGCGGGAATGCTTTGACCGCATGCTCTTTGCGACAAGCCGAGTCTACGGCGAAAGCGTGTTGAAAATAAAAAAAGGCGACCTGCTGTTCTTGCTAAATCTGGATACCGATACGCTCTATGGAACATTCAGGGCAAAATCTGCCGGTGCCAAGGATCTGGTGCCCGAAGCGTGGAATGGGAAGTACCCTTACCAAGTGCAGGTATCGCGCAACGGTGCTGTTCATTCGCTTGCGGGTGCGAAAAAAGTCCTATCAGGCATGGGTTTAAGCTGGCGGGACACGCTTGACGGCGAGCAGGCTCGATTTCTCTCCCAATACATCGAGAACCCGGATGGCAAGGCAATAATCAAGATAGCAAAAAAGGATGTTATCGAGGACAAGCCCCGGCTCGAATCAACCACGCTGTGGGACTATCCCCGACAGAGCTACGGCAAGACGCAAAAGGGGAACAATAAGTACGCTGGAGTGACGCCGGCGTTCGTGATCTACAACATGGTCAAGCGCTACACAGAGCCGGGCGACCTCGTGCTCGACCCGATGGCCGGAAGCGGCACCACCATAGACGTGTGCAAGGAGGAGGGCCGCAGGTGCATAGCGTACGACATTTCGCCTACAAGGCCGGATATCAAGCAGAACGATGCCCGCAAGATCCCGCTTGCCGACGAAAGCGTCGACATGATATTTATTGACTCGCCGTATGGCGACAACATCGACTACAATGACAAGCCGGGTAACATAGGCAAGCTCTCTGCTGAGACTGACGAGTTTTACAAAGCGCTTGACATGGTCATGGCCGAATGCCACCGCGTGTTAAAGCCGGGCAAGGTGCTCGGCTGGCTGATAGGCGACCAGTGGGTCAAGAAAAAGTTCACGCCAGTGGGCTTTAACGTATACGAAGGTCTGAGCAAATATTTTGATACAGTCGATATTGTGTGCGTGGCAAGGAGAAGCCAAACGTCCAACACTGGGTTGTGGCACAGCCGCGCGCTCCGCTTCAACTTTTACCTCCGCGGCTTCAAATACCTCTTTATAATGAGAAAGCCTGCTGCCGGCGAGCAGGCTCTAAAAAGAAAGATCAGCTGGGCGCAGTATCCTCGCCGTTAGTTAATCTTGGGCGTGCGTCAGCATGTCCTCCGCGTCCTGCTGCATGCAGCATGCGCACTGCATGTTGATGCAGTCGGCCCGCAGCTCGTGCGAGCAGTTAGTGCACACGCACGTCATGACTTCGGCTGTCGTCATGTGCAAATTTGCGCCGCATGGCAGATAACGCTTTCAATCAGCACTTCAAAAATGAAGGCTTTCTCTTTTGAAAGATGAATCTCTCAGAGTAGAAGGAAAGTCGCGATTCCTATTGCAAAGCAGTAGAACGCAAAGAGGTAGAACTTGCCCCTGATCACTAGCCTGATAAGGACGCGGATGGACGCGTAGCCTACTGCCGCAGAAATTGCCGCCCCTACGATGTACGATTCGATGCCTATCGAGTACAATTCAGCTCGCTCTTGCTCGTCTGCCGAAATCATGTCGACTGCCGCCGCGCCCAGAATTGCGGGGACAGATAGCAAAAACGAGTACCGCACAAGCTGTTCTCTTTCTACACCTCTGAACATCCCAGCAGCAACGGTCGCGCCGCTCCTTGAAATGCTTGAGAATATTGAAAGCCCTTGCCCGACTCCGATCAGCACCGCGTCGGCTGCATCTAGCTTTTTGCTGCCGGCCTTTAGGAATAGCGTGATCAGCACAAAGACGCCTGTTACGATAAAGCCGACGCCAATTGAGAGTGGATCGTAAAAGGAATACTCGAAGAAAGAGCTGAAGGCCAGACCTATCGCCGCCGTTGGTATCGTGCCAAGCACGATAAACCACAGCATCCTTCCCCCCTGAGGGCGGTGCGCACCTTCTTTTGCTTCTGCTCTGTTCTGGCCAAAGATCGATTTTACAACGTTGGCGATGTCCTTCCGGTATATTGCAAAAACGCCCGTCAGTGTCCCCAAGTGGAGGACGGCGTCATAAAAAAACTGGAACCTTGAGGCCCATGGCAAGCTGGACGAGGGCTAGGTGGCCCGAGCTAGAGATAGGAAGCCACTCTGTCAGCCCCTGAATTGCGCCTAGGATTATCGCCTGCAGTATGTCAACAGCTGCCAAACTCTAGCAGGGACTAACCATGATATCGTGTATTATTGTTTGCCGCGACTGCTGGGGCTGCTGTTGTGCTTCTCTATCACTTCATCAATCGTCTCGTTCATGGCCGCCTCTGCAATGTCGCTTGCGTACTCGGCCGTCCTCCTGATGTCTTCAAGCGCCAGCTTGATGCTTGCCAAGTCGCGCACCCTGTCCTTTTCCACTGCCGCTATGGTGTCGTCTTCAAGCTTGCGGATGTTCTCCGCGTTGTCAACTGTCTTGTCCGCCAGATGGTAGTCGCGCCGCAGCAGCGCCTCGACCGAGTCGCCCAGCACCATCAGGGCAAGGTGGCTCATCCTCTCTATCTTTTGCAGCGAGTCCCTTGGAATCCTGTCCTTCAGCCTGGCTGCCTTGTCGGCTATCCCGCATGCGTGGTCGGCCACCCGCTCGATGCTCTTGACTGCTACGCGGTAGCTCAGGCAGTCAGACGGATTCTTTAACCCCACTTCGCGGAGCACCCGGCCATTCTGCGTGGCCATCACCAAGTTTCGTAGGACATAGAGGCTGAACCTGTCAACTTCATCGTCAGACTTTATCACCTCTTTTGCCAGCTCATAGTTGAGCTCTGAAAGGGCGGACATGGCATCCTTGTGCATCGAGGAGGCTATGAGATACATCCTCCGGATCGCGGTGTTGACCGACAGCTCTGGGAGCGACAGCAGCACCTGCAGGGTGATGTTGTCGGATGCGTCGGCTATCATCTCTGTTCCTACAAGGTTGCGCCTTACTACCTCTCTGACTGCGTCGCGGAGCGCCGGGTTTATCCTGCCTGTCTTTAGTTTCAGGTGGATAATGTTGTAGCCGGCCAGATACATGGAAACGACCTTGCGCTTGAGCGTGCTGCTGCCCTCGTTTGGCAGTATTATCGCAGTGGCTTCGCTGAGTGAATCTGACGGCCCCGGAGCGACTGGGACCACCGACAGCGAATTGTCCAGCTCGCGGACAAGTGTCACCTGGTCTCCTGCATGGAGGTGCATCTCTTCGATCCACTTTTTTGGCAATGAGAGGACATAAGTGGACCTGCCAGTGAACTGCACTTTGCGAACTTCCTTGTAGTCCGACCCTGTTCTCACGTATTTGTAAAATGAAGCTGTGGATAAACGGTTTATGAGAATAGACTATATGCCACTATATACTTGCACGTGTTCTATATACATCCTAGCGCCGAGGGCTAGAAGCGGCGGTGACGATGTAATGCACCGAGTCGCCGATGTAGCACGCGTGGTCCGCGATGCGCTCAAGGTACCGCAGTATGAGCAGCGTTGAAAGGTAGCAACGCGGGTCCTTTAGCATCTCGTTCATGTCCTTCTTGTTGGCCGGCGTGATGATCTCCCGCAGGTACTTTCTGTACAGCGAATCCACCGTGTCGTCCATTTCGTACAGCTTTTCGGCCGCGTCCTTGTCCTTTGTCTGCAGCGCCTTTATGCTCAGGTGGATCATCTCCCTTGCCGTGGCCGCCATCTCCATCACGGGAGCCTTGTCGCAATGCGAAATAGAGCCCATCGTGCCAATGATGTCCATGATGTCGTACGCGTAGCGGCCAAACCTTGAAAAGCCATAAGAAATTTCCATGCACGACCTGATAAAGCGCAGGTCGGTCGCGACTGGCTGGTAGCGCGCAATGAGCTCCATCGCAAGCTCGGTCGCTTCGTCCTGCAGCACCCGCAGCTGCTCGGACCACTCGAAAATCTGATCCTTTGACCCCGTTCCCTTCTCGTACGACTCGATTGCGCTGTCGACAGAGCGGACGGAAAGGTTCGCCATGTCCATTACGATGTTGCTTATGCGCTTTAATCCAAGGTCGAGAAGGCGGGTCAACTGCGCACTAACCGAATTTGCCGGAGATATAGCGCTCCGTGAGCTCTTGCCGCGGGTTCTCAAACACCTGCTTTGTCGGCCCGTACTCCACTAGCTCGCCGATATACATGAACGCGGTATAGTCAGAGACGCGGGCTGCCTGCTGCATGTTATGCGTCACTATTATTATCGTCAGGTCTTTTTTCAGGTCGTTTATCAGCTCCTCTATCTTGGACGACGCGATGGGATCGAGCGCAGAGGTCGGCTCGTCCATCAGAAGCACTTCGGGCTGCATTGCAAGCGCCCTTGCTATGCACAGGCGCTGCTGCTGGCCGCCGGAAAGGCTGATGCCCGGCTTGGCAAGCTCGTCCTTTACTTCCTCCCACAATGCCGCGCCTTTCAGGCTCTCCTCCACTATTTCGTTGACAAGCCGCTTGTCCTTTACGCCGTTTAGTTTCAGGCCCGCCGCGACGTTGTCGTAGATGCTCATGGTGGGGAACGGGTTTGGCTTTTGGAAGACCATGCCCATCCTCCTTTTGATGGTGACAGGGTCGACGCTCTTGCCGTATATGTCGATGCCGTCTAGCAGTACGCTCCCTTTCACCGCCGCGCCAGCGGTCATTTCGTTCATGCGGTTCAGGCAGCGGATAAGCGTCGTCTTGCCGCAGCCCGATGGGCCGATCAGGGCAGTGACGGTGTTTTCCTTTACGTCAAAATTGATATTTTTTAGCGCCTGCTTTGTCCCAAACCAAGAATCGAGATGCCTGACAGAAACCTTGTAATCACGCCTATCGGTGTCGGCACGCCGGCCATATTCCAGACTGTCGGCGTACTCTTCACTTGTCATCCGGCTCACCTGTCGCAGATCGCGTAATTAATGATTGTCTACATAGATCACTTAGTGAAATATAGAAGACGTCTGTTATCATCTCACATACCCTGCATGCTCTTCGGCGCTCTGGGCACCTTGAACTTTTTCTCAAGCACCAAGTATCTCAGCGCCACGCTGAGCGAAAGGATCATGAGTATCAGCACCAAGGCACCTCCCCACGCAAACTCGTGGGACGCCGTGTAGGGCTGCTGCGACAGCCTCCAGATCCTGAGGGGCAGCGCGTCAACCGGCCCAAAGAACCCCTGAAAGAACAGGCTGGTGCCAAGTATCGTCATGATAAGCGGCGCGGTCTCGCCCGCTATCCTGGATATCCCAAGGACTATTCCCGTCAGGACCCCGTTCTTTGCGCTTGCAAGCGTGATGAACATCGTCACCTTCCATTTCGGGATCCCAAGCGAATGACCTGCTTCCCTGACAGAGTTTGGAACGAGCTTGAGCGTTTCTTCGGTGACCCCCAGAACTATCGGTATCATTATTATCGACAGCGCGACCGCGCCGGCCATCACGTTAAACGATCCTACGGTAAGGACCAGAACGATATAGCCTACAATTCCTACGACTATAGAAGGCAGGCCGGTCATGACGTTGTTCAGGAACCGGACAAGGTGGGGGAACCTGCTGGCGCCGGCATATTCTGAAAGGTAGATGCCTCCTAGCACCCCAACGGGCACTCCTATCAGAGACGCCAAGCCGACCACTACGAGCGTGCCCTGTATTGCAGGAGCTATTCCGCCGTCGCCCCTCACGATCGACCCTTGCGGCTTTGTCACGAAATCAAAGCTTATCGCCGGAGCGCCGTTCTTGAAGACTTCAAACATGATGCTGCCAAGCGGGATCAACGCTGCTGCGACGCAGGCTATTGTCACGCCCGTAATCATTTTGTCAATTATCCTCCGCCGGGTGTTCGTCCTCAAGATGGCATCTTGGATCATCTGCTTGCGCTCTACCCTGCTCATTCCTTTGCTCCCGGCACCACCTTTACCATCCTTGAAACTAGGAACTGCGCGCCAATGTTGATCGCCATGGTTATGATGAACAGCACTACTGCAAGGGCGATGAGCGCAGAGATGTGGAAGTTGGTGACTGCTTCGTTGAACTCGTTTGCTATCACGCTTGAGAGGGTCTGGCTTTGGTCAAACAGTGTGCTGGGTATGGCGCTGACCCCAACCGCGTTGCCGATAACCATGGTGACCAGAATGGTTTCGCCGACTGCCCTTCCAAGGCCAAGGATTGCTGCTCCAAGCAGGCCGGCTTTTGCGTATGGAAAGACAAACTTGCGCACAGTTTCCCACCTTGTAGCTCCGAGGCTGTAGGCCGCTTCCCTCTGCGAGTTTGGCACGGCCTTTAGTATTTCACGCGCAATCGAAGAAATGATCGGGATTATCATTATCGCAAGCACGATGCCTGCCGTAAAAACATCGAGTCCAAATGGGGTTTGGGCAAAGAGCGGTATCGAGCCGCCAAAAGCTTCGTACAGCGGCCGCTCAATGAAATCCAGAATCCAGAACCGGAAAACAAACAGCGCCCACAGGCCGTAGATGATGCTCGGGACAGCGGCGAGCACTTCGACAACGTATGCTACAGGAGTCCCGATTTTAGGCGGAGCGATTTCAGAAATGAACACAGCTATCCCGAGGCTTATTGGAACTCCAATCGCCATCGCGATGCCGGCGCTTACCAGCGTCCCCACGACATAGGGCAGGGCACCGTAGGACTCTCTTCCCTCTACTGGGTTCCAGTCTGTCTGGCCAAAGAACTGTAAGAACCCTTCTTTCCCAAACGCGTCAAGCGAGCCTTCGGCGGCAGAAAACACGACCATCCCGAGCATCAAAAGAGTGTATCCGGCGGCGCCCAGAACGACCCACCTGAAAATGGCGTCGCCTCTGCGCCTGCCGCGCAGGAAAAATGACGCAAGCATGTTTTTGCGCTCTTGACGCGATCGTGTAGATTCCGGCAATGCCATGTAGATTACTCGCTAATTGAGACAGTGTTTCTTGAAGGCGGTGTGTATTTTATTATTGTCAACAAAGAAGACGTAGATGAAAATGAACTATATAGGAAAAATTGGGAGGAGGCCAGCTTTAGGCTTGGCTGGAGCCGGCCCTTAACCTGCCCATTCTGCCGCTCTTTGCGAACCTAGTGTACGCTGTTACGCCGATTATAGAGGCTGCCAGCACCAGTACAGCAATGATGCCAAATTCAGGAACCACTGTTGCGCCATGGATGTTCACCGAGCCGGCGCCATCAGGCACCGTGAACCTGATCGTAGTCGACGAGGAGCTTTCCGAAACTTCGTAGTCGACATCTGTGTCGCCCGCTCTTACCATCGTGATGCCGTCAATCATGCTCTTTGGAAGCGTCAGCTCTATCTCGCCGGTGCCTTCAAGCTCGACCGTCACGTACTGCTGCGGGGTGATGCTGACTGCGGTTGCTTCAGCGCTGGCACCCCTGCCTGTGACAGTGTAGCTGCTGCCGTCGTGCGTGAACGATACAGAGAACGACTGCCCTTCTGGCGCCGGCGCTTCAAACACCTTCTGGCCGTTGTAGGTCAACCCTGCCAGCGTTTCAAGGTTGAGCTCCTGTACTGCATCTGGCAGTGGAACGTATGACAGCTCCTCCGCAAACGTCTGGCCTTCGTCGCTTATGGCCCACGCGATAAAGTCGACTACCGCCCTTGCCTTTTCCATGCTGTCGATTGTAGGCGATGTGCTCAATTCCTCGTAGAGAAGCAGGTAGGTAAAGCTTGCAATCGGGTACGAGTCCGGGCCGGGCGCATCAAGCACGTGGACGCCTTCCCACGAGTCATTGCCTGCAGGAAGCGTTGCGGCAGCTGCGCTGACTGCAGCGCTTGTTGACTCGAGCGACGGCTCGATAAAGTTGCCCTCCTTGTTCTGCACGAATGCAAAGTTCATTCCGGTGGTGAGGGCGTAGGCAAGCTCCACGTAGCCAATCGAGTTAGGGGTGCTCCTTACAGTGTTGGCGACGCCCTCGTTTCCGGGCGCGCCCACGCCAGCCGGCCATTCAACCGAGGTGCCGGCACCCACCTGCTCGCTCCATTCGGAGCTGACTATTGAAAGGTATGAAGTCCACACAAAGGTTGTGCCCGAGCCGTCCGACCTGTGCACTATGACTATATCCTGACTTGGAAGAGGCGCATCGGGGTTCAGCTCTCTAATCCTTGGATCGTCCCATTTTGTGATCTCGCCTCTGAAAATGTCCGCCAGTACCGGCCCTGTGAGCCTCAGCCCGCTCTCTATGCCCGGTATGTTATAAGCGGCCACTACCGAACCGATAGCTTCTGGAATGTGCACCGCCGGCGCCGGAAGTGCCGCCTCTCTTTCTGCGCTCAGAGGGGCGTCGGTTGCTCCAAAGTCCACCGTCCTTGCAGTGAACTGGGCTATCCCTCCGCCGCTGCCAATTGACTGGTAGTTTATGCTAACTCCGGGTTGAACATTAGGATATTCCACACGCCAGGTATCGATTAACGGAAAGGGAAAGGTTGCTCCTGCCCCGTTAATAGTGACCTGACCCTGCGCATAGGCTTTCGCTGACATTGGTACAACAAAAGATGCCAAAAGCGTGCCTGCGACAAGCCATACAAACAACTTGCGTCGGTCTACTGCATGCATGGTTTGAGAACTAGAACATGTGGATTTAGCGTTAACCGCTATAATTCATATGCATCGCAATAGCACTATGATGATCACTTGTTCTCTATAGCAGGCCGGATTTTAGTTGCAGTGGTAAAAATATTTTCATCGTAAAAGTCAAGTCGAGGTTGGTGGTTGGAACTCTTGAGCGCTGACGTGGGATGGGGGCAAATGATCAGCTGACAGGATTTCCAGCCAACCTCAACGTTGGCTTGCCATTGTTATGCAAGATTGCAAGAAAAAGCTATCCAACATACTCTACATAGTATCACAGCATCTATGGTTTGACGTTTGGCAACAAATATCAATTTAATGCGCTCAAGTCATGGCAGAAATGCGCGCCGCAAATCCTGTCATGGAAAATTTGCTTCCGAACAATGCCTCTGGTTTACATTTTGCGCTCTGCGAGTCATGCTTTTGGAGCGCAACTATTCTAAAGATGAAGGAACCCATTGCATGCCCTACGTGTCCTGATTCCAGCGTCTCTTTGATCCCGCTTGCAGCAGACGAGCAATACAGGATCGATCTCGGCTCAAACGCCGGCCTAGAGCTGTCATTTTCGAAAAGGATCAGGTAATTGATATATCGCAGAGATCGTTTCTTTTTCATGGAGCTTTTTACGTACTGCGGCACGGCTAAGCCGGCAAGCATGGGGTTGAAGAAGTTGCCAAGGTGTTGAAGATCAAAAAGGCAGCTTTTGGACAAAGTCGCCAACAGAAAGCGACTGTACCAAAAGTTCGTCAGGTGCATGAAAAAATGATCATTCACGTATTACCGACAGCTGGTACAGGCAGCCTATGTGCACCTTGGTGTCTGAAAACAGCGCGCAGCGCGGGCAGCCGTAGAGTATCGCGTTGCCGCACTTTATGCATACGGCCATAGCCTTCAGCTCTGCCCCGCACGCCCTGCAAAAAGTGTCCGGCATCATCGAAACTTTTTACGCCATCTTTATCTTGATTGCCCACGTCAAGCCGGTAGACACCGTAATTCTATGTGATGTATATCGGGTACCTTGCAAGCATGTGGGATCACAGGCGCAGTCACTTGGGGTTGACTGGAAACCCCGCCAGCCGATTTGGAAGTGACGCTGCGGGGCCACACCTTCAACCCTATTTTGACCACTTTTTCATCCACTGCAGCAGGTACATGACGGACTCGACAAGCTCCTGCCCCTTGCCGGTGAGCCGGTACTCTACCCGTGGCGGGATCTCGCTGTACGCCTTTCTTTCAAGGATGCCCCCCTTCTCCAGCTCTTTGAGGCGGCTTGCAAGCGTCTTGCTGCTGATTCCCTTGAGCGCCTGGCGGAACTGCTTGTACCTTACCGGCTCGGTGCTGCAGCAGAGCGGTATCAGGATCTCAAGCGTCCCCCTTTTCGTTATTATCCAGCGGAGCCGGGCGGTCTCGGACATCAACGACGAAGGATCGTAGCCAGCAAAACTGCAGTCCTGAATTACCGGAATCTTGGTTTCCATCTTTACACCAGCTGTACATGTTGCATCTTGACAACTTAAATAGTTTCCTAAGTAAAGCATTGGCATGGAAAAGAGGCGTCAACAGAACATCAAGCAAACGATACGCAGGAACTACGGCAAGATAGCGCTGGAGCAGAGCGGCGAGGGCGCGTGCTGCGCGCCCGGCCGCTGCTCCGGCCCTTCGCCGGCCAAAGCTGCAGCAGACGTAGGCTATGACACAGGCGAGCTGGAATCCGTCCCAAAAGCGTCGATCATCGGGGCCGGCTGCGGGGCGCCTGTCAAGTTTGCCAATTTGCAAAAAGGCGAAGTGGTAGTCGATCTCGGATCGGGCGCGGGCATTGACGTATTTCTGTCGGCAAACAAGGTCGGCGGCTCTGGCAGGGTCATTGGCATAGACATGACAGACGAGATGCTGGGGAGGGCCAGAAGTAACGCCAAGGAAAATGGATATGCAAACGTGGAATTCAGGAAAGGGGACATCGAGGAGAGGATCCCAGTTGATGGAGGCTCGGCAGATGTCGTCATAAGCAACTGCGTCATCAATCTCACTACTGACAAAGTAAGAACGTTCAAAGAGATCCGCAGAATCCTAAAAGACGGAGGAACAATGGTGATTTCCGATCTGGTCGCCGACAGGAAGGCCCACGGCTCGATAAATCTTGAAAGGTGGAGCAGCTGCATCGACGGCGCAATGGCAAAGGACGACTACCTTGCAAGCATCAAAAAGGCAGGGTTCAAGGATGCAAGCATCCTGGAAGAGCGCGAGTTCATGGGCGGAGAATTGATAGGCGGCAGGAAAATCACCAGCCTTGTTGTCAGGGCCGTAAAGTAGCCATGAAGGTCGTCCTTTTTGTTTGCGTGGAGAACGCCGGCAGGAGCCAGATGGCAGAGGGATTTTTCAACAAGCACGCGCCGCCTGGCTACAGGGCGGTCAGCGCCGGCACCAAGCCGGCTGGGCAGATAAACCCGCTTGCAGTGCAGGCCATGAAAGAGGTCGGCATCGACATCAGCGGTCAGAAATCAAAGATCATCACGGACGACATGATCAGGAATTCTGTCATGGCGATCAACATGGGCTGCATGGACAGGTCCGACTGCCCACTCTTGTTCCTCAACAACCCCATTGACTGGAGCATCGAGGACCCAAAGGGCAAGCCCATAGAGAAGGTGCGCGAGATCAGAGACGAGATTGGGAGAAGAGTAAAGGAGCTTGCAGAGAACCTCAAGTAGGCTGACGTCAAGCCAGAAAATATTTTTCGTCGAGCTTGCCGGCACGTTCGTGGTCGTGCTGCTTGCCACTGGCTCTGTAGTGATAGACGCAAAGATGGGCGGCGCGCTTGGGCTGTCGTTTGTCGCATTTGCATCGTTTGCCGGCGTGGCCGCGATGGTCCATGCCTTTGGAAAAATTTCAATGGCTCATTTCAACCCGGCAGTCACGATCGGCTTTTTCGTCAGCGGCCACATCAAAAAGTCGCAGCTGCCGGTATATCTTGGCGCAGAGATAACCGGCGCCCTGCTGGCCAGCCTGTCCGTGCTTGCTTTTATCGGGAGCGAGGCGAACCTTGGCGCGAATGCACCCAACTATTCGTTCCCGCTTGCAGTTATTTTTGGCATCGAGGTTCTGGTCACCGGCTTTTTGATGGCAGTCATTTTCGCGGCAGTCTACACCAAGGGGCTGGGAGGGTGGAGCGGCATCGCCATCGGCGGCATGGTGGGCCTTGACATCTTTTTCTTCTCCTTCATCTCAGGTGCTTCAATGAACCCTGCCCGGTCGCTTGCCCCTGCGCTCCTGTCCGCAGCCGTGTCCGACCTGTGGCTTTACTGGTCCGCGACCTTTGCCGGCTCTGCCATAGTTGCGCTGCTATGCCGCAAGAAATTCCAGAGCTAGCTTTCTTCCTTTTCCTTCTCCTTCTTTGAATCCACTTCTTCGGTGGGCTCGGACAGCTTGAACCGGCTCCCTACCCTTATGATGAACGGGCCGATGAACGACGTAACTATCGTGACGACACCGAGCATGGGCAGAACCGACGAAGAAATGGCACCCACGTCCTGTCCTCCCTTTCCTATAACCAGCGAGAGCTCACCCTTTGTCGCGGCTATTCCAAGCCCGGACCTCAATGCAGTGGTATTGTCGTATCCTCCCCTGACAAGGATGCCCGTCACTATCAGGAACTTTGAGGCAAACGAGGTCAGTATCAGGATTATAGCAGACACTATGTATGTCGGGATCAGCGATACGTCCATGAGTGCGCCTATCGATATGAAGAACAGCGCGGCAAACATGTCCCTCAGTGGGATCGTGATAATCCTTGCCACAGCCGCGCTCTTGCTCTCGGCTACGAGCACGCCGGCCAAGAACGCGCCGATCACCACCGACATGCCAAGGCCATTTGCCAGAAACGACAGGCCAAATGCAAGCCCCAAGATCGTTATCAGGAGTAGGGCATAGTCGTTGGTCCTGCCGGCCCTGTCTATAACCCGCGGGACGAACTTGCTTCCAATTATGGTTACGCCGCCTATAAAGCCGCCAACTATGCCAAGGGTGATCGCGATATTCACAATTGACAGGTTGCCGCCTGCCGTGACAAAGGACTGCATGACGCCAAGCACGCTGATCGCAACAATGTCTTCGACTATAAGCATCCCCAGTATGAGCGTCGATGACTTGTCGCGTATCAGGCCGACGTCTTCCAGTATCCTAATCGTGACAACAGTACTGGTGATCGACAGCGCAAGAGCCAGAAATACCGAATCGTAAAAACTGAACCCAAGGTTCTGGGCAATAAAGAACACTATCAAGAGCGTGCCTATCGACTCGGCAAGCGCGGTGACTATGGATATCCTGCCCACCGAACGCAGCTTGGCAATGGGGAACTCTGTGCCGGTGACAAAGAGCAGCATGATTATGCCGAGTTCCGCAAAAAGGTTCAGCGTTTCGGGGCTCCGCACAAGGCTAAAGGGCGGCGTATATGGCCCAATTATCATGCCGGCAGCAATGTAGCCGATAACCATTGGCTGCTTTAGTTTGAATGTGATGGCAAGCATTATTGCAGCAACTACCATGATCACCGCAATGTCCTGAACCACCAGATCTATCGGTTCACTGCCTCCTCCTGCTGCAGTAAAGAACTGCGGGAACAGCGACTCGCCTGCCTGTTTTATTGCTGCTGCGGAATAGCTCACCGTCTAGATTTATGGACAACATGCATAAAAAGACAAAGCCTGTTAGGCGTGAGATGACAAAACTAATTATACGATATCAGACAGAAACATCCTTGTTGCATTTTAAGATCAGCAGGCGCCGCATCCTGTACCTTGTGCTTGGCATCGCTGCCTTTCTCATCGCCTATTCTGTCGGTGCAGCCATACCCATGAGCGAGGAGGAAGCCGAGGAGGTGAGGAGGCAATTCTCCGAGCAGATAGAGGGCATCGACCAGAACGGCATATTCTTCAACAACGTCAGGATTGCGTTGGCAATGTTCATCCCTGCCCTTGGCGCGGGCTTTGGGGCGTTCTCCGGGTTTGCCACCGGCGCAGTCTTTAGTGCGCTTGCAAGCTCTACGCCCCTGCTGGCCGACGTGCCGCCGCTCATCATCCTGATCACGCCCTTTGGCATCATGGAGGTGTTTGCATACGGCCTTGCGATGTCAAGGAGCGGCATGCTGATCTACCAGCTTGTCAAGAAAAAGCCTTGGCGCGAATACGTCATCCCGACGTTTATCGAGCTGGGCATAGTAGTGGTGGTGCTGTTTGCAGCCGCGGTAATTGAATGGCAGATGATAGAGCAGCTGGGCGGCCTTGACACGAGTGTCATCATAGAGCCTGTGTAGTGGTCATATCATCCTCTGGCTCGGCGGCCGCTACCTGCGACCCCTTTATGCCGTATTTTTCGATGAATTCGTTTGCCTTTGCTGCTATCTCGTTCCACTTCCACCTGCCGACCCCCATCCTGCAGAGGTCGACCTTCCACTGGTCCTTCTTCTTTAGCCACCGGTAAAGCCGGAGGTCCTTGCCAAACTGGCTCTGGACCACCACAAGCGCCACAATTATGTTGTTGCTCCGGTAAATGTCATAGCCGTCGAGCACCGTGAACGTCTGGGAGACAGGATACTTCTTTTCTTCGCTCATATATGATACGGGATTCTCAGGCTGGATTTTAAAGGTTGCAACAACAAAAAGGAAAGAGGAGTGTTACTGGCTCTCGCCACATGCAGGGCAGACCTTTTGCGACTTGGGCATCTTTGCGCCACATTCAACGCAATACCTGACATGGCCCTTGCCGGCGTCCTGCATGCCAACAGACTTTTCTTCCATTGGCATGAAACGATCAGGCTCAATTTAATATTTAAATACGTTGGCTAGAACTCGAGGTAAGTCTGTCTTTTAGTCTGGTCTATGACCATCGCAGAGAGGTCGGAGAACTCTTTCCCTTCGAGGTCTGCCACCGTGCCTCTGAATGTCGTCTCCTTTTCGGTGGTCAGGCGCTCAAATACCCAGGCCTTGAGCTTGGTGGTATTGACGCCGTTTTGGCGAAGGAATTTTGCGATTTCTGATTGCATGAAGTGCTTTAATGGGTCGGCTGGCCACGGCCTTGGCAGCAGTATCACGCTCCTGCCCTGCCTGACAGCATCCAGAAGGTCCTTCTTTTTCTGCTCAATGTCGCCTGTCACGTGGAACGTGACTATGAGGGCCTTGTCCGTAGGGACGCGAGCTCTGGCCGCTGCCACTTGGATGGAGCTGATGCCCGGGATCACTTCGACATTGTCGTCGCCAAAAATCTCAAGCAGCCTGTCGACCACTTCTGATTCGGAAAAGTTGACGTCGCCGGTGAAGGGCACAGTGCAGTACTCGCCATCCTTCATCTTGTTGTTATAGACATCCTGATAGACGCTTTCCTGCGTCTTCATCGTGACTTCAAACACCTGCTGCCTGTCCCTGTCGATTATGCCTTCGATGGTCGACAGCGTGTACCTGTAGCCAATGATATAGCTCGACTTGCGGATCGCCTCCTTAGCGGCATCGGTCAGGTACGCCGGCGAGCCGGGGCCAACCCCAATGACAAACAGCTTTTTAGGCAATATGCGTGTCTTGGCAGGCTGCCTGATTATATTACTTTGCAACCACCATCGTGTTGGTGCTGCGTATCCCCTTTACCTTGCGCAGCTCCCACGAGACGACCTCTGCCACGTCCTTGTCGGTGTCCTGCTCGATGACCACCATCAGGTCATACTCGCCGTAGAGGTCATAGACTGCCTTGACCCCATTAAGCGACTTGATCTCTTCGTGCACCAGCTTTTCAAGTCCCGAATCCGTATTTATCAGGACGAATGCCTTTGTCATAAAAATCGGTTAGCTCTGCTCCTAGCAATTGCAATATAAATTTAATTTACGTCGACGACGATGTCTTTACGAGGTTTATAAGCGGGCTCCAGTCCATCTTTTGGAACCCCATAGGGTCCTTTGCAGGATATTTTAGCCACCCTTTGGCTATTGAGAACTTGTAGACTTTGGGTCTGTCGCCTAGGTTCACCTTCACCTTGAGCAATGTCCCCCAGCGCTTTTCCTCCGATGTAATGTCCATGATCTGGCTGAACAGGATCTCTAAATTGTCGGGGCTCTTGTCAAGGTCTCGCTCCAGATGCTCAAGTTTGTAGCCTTCGGCTGGTCGAAAGACGTTTTCGCCTGCTTCAAAGCGCTTTGCCTGCCTGATCGAGTGGGTTTCGTGCATCTTGTAGCTCATCTCTGTCTTGGTGATAAAAGCAAGTCGCTTGTCTGTTATGACGAGCATGCCCTCTCTGCCGCGCTTGAAAAAGCTCTCTCCTTCATTCCACACCCAGAAGAGGTGCGCCTTGATCTGCTCGTCCCAGTCAACCAATGCGGATGAACTAGCAAATACAGTTTTAATAATTTATTGGAAGAAAATGATAAAAATTAAAAAGAAAAAGGTGTGTGTTGAAGGGACTTGCTTAACCTTCTTCCCAGCCCTTCACGAACAGGCCGTGCTTCTTCAGCGGGATTGGCTGTCCTGGGGTGTAGTCCATCGGCCTCATCCAAAAGATTGCCTTTGTTGGGCAAACGCCAATGCATGCTCCGTCAGAGATGCATCTTTCTGGATAAAAGACGAATGCCTTGCCCCTCTTCCATCCTTCCACCGGCTTTACTCTCAGCACATCTGGACCAAGAGCGGTGCAAATCTCTACACAGAGCGCACAGCCGATGCAGTGTTGTTCGCTAATATCAGGAAGTATTGCGACTGGCATCTAATTCACTTATCCAACGATTCATGCTGAAACTATTTAAACCCTATGCCGATTTTATAACAGCGATATAAAATATTAGAAGACTGATGAAGAACAGGGCGATTAGCCCGTACATAGGGATACTAGCGGCGGTGGACCGCCACCAATTGGTCGTGGCTTTTTTGTACAACGCTAAAAAGCGCCTGTTCTCTTCAGCCAGTCTATCTGGGCAGATTAGACTGTAGAAAAAGTCGACAGTTGCGCAATATTAATTCTTCTCAACTTTTGTGCGTAGTTTTATGGTTGGAACCAGAAGAACCGGCTATATAGCTACTGCGCTTACTGTTGCATGTGCAGACTCTCCACGTTGCGTTCGACGACACGGACTCGCGTACCGGCCGGTGCACAACGCACCTTGCATTCAAGATGGTGGAGCACTTGAAAAAGGAGGAAGGCGCCAAGCTTGTCGACTACCCGCTCTTGATCAGGCTCAACCCCAACATCCCGTGGAAAACTAGGGGCAACGGCGCAGTCTGCCTGCGGCTTCAAGTGCAGGATGCAGGCAGAGTCATCGACCATATCAGGCAGGCAGTGGAGGAAGGGTCTGCCATCGGCAGCGGCGCCAACCCAGGGGTTGCGTTCCTGCAAAGTGATAGTGTGCCAGCCGAGCTGCAAAAGTTCAGCGCCCTTGCAATGTGCGACGTGCTCAGCAGGCAGATGGCTGAAAAGGTGGCCAAGGCCGCAGGAGTCCAGTATTCCACCTTTGGCAACGGGCAGGGGCTTGTGGGCTCGCTTGGCGCGCTGGGCTGTCTGCTTGATGGAGATCACACGTACGAGCTGATTGCCTACCGCAAGCCAGAGAACTGTGGCCTGCCGCGTGTTGTGGACAAAGAGCGCGTGATAAAGTTCAGCGCAGACACGTACCCAAACACGTTTAACAACTATGACAGAAACCATGGACGGGTGTTAATTACACCTCATGGCGCCGACCCCGTGTTCTTTGGCGTGAGAGGGGAGAGCCCGGAGGTCGTCGCCTCTGCATTGCCAGCACTGCAGCCGCTGGAGGAGGAGCTGGACGGCTGGACTATCTTTCGGTCAAATCAAGGGACCAACATGCACCTTCAAAACGAGATCAGGGTTGCAGGGGCCAAGGCGTACACAGCCGGCCACGTAAAGTGCAGGGTGAGCGGCAAGCCTTACGCGATCGAAGGCGGGCACGTCATTTTCACAGTCGAGCAGGACGATGGCGCTGAAATGCCAGCGGCAGTGTACGAGCCGACAGGGCTTGCAAAAGTTGCAATAAAGCTTGAAGCCGGCGACCTGATTGAGATCGGTGTCGGGGTAAGGAAGGGGACGACCAAGCATCCCAAGATCCTGAACGTCGAGTACCTGTCTGTTCTAGAGCTTGCGCCAGCCTTTGATGTGCTAAACCCGGTCTGCAAGATGTGCGGCAAGCGCATGAAATCAGAGGGCAGGAACAAGGGCTACCAGTGCGACAGGTGCAAGCACAGGGACGTAAATGCAAAGAAGATTTTTGTGCCGCGGGAGCGCGAGATCAAGACCGGATTGTACATCCCTACGCCAAAGGCCCATCGGCACTTGACAAAGCCGTTGCAGAGGTACGGCATCGAGAAATCAAGTTAATTCTAGGTTGATCCCTCAGGAACGCAAGCACAGATTTGTAACGGGGCGTGAACGCCCGTATAGAAGGTTCTTTTTCAGGCAGCAAAATCTACAAAGCGGCGCCGCCGGCCACCTGTATAGTTGCGGCTACAGCAGAATAAATTTGCCACAGCTTTTGCAAGTCGTCCTTGGGCAATGGTAAAGAGAGTATTCTCGCAAAAAGATATGCCTTGCTCGGTATCCGAAAAAAGCAAAAGCTTTTGTGGCATAAAATAATAGCGAGGGGTTGATTTGAACTTACGGCCACCTGCAATTTTGCAGAAAGTGGAAACCGCTCTGCGGGTTATGAGCCCGCCGGGATAACCTGGCTTCCCCACCTCGCTGTCAGCATCTTGACACAGGGGGAATATATCTCTGTCTGCATTGCGCAAATGACAACAACCTCAATGCAACAGAGCTAGCTTTTTATTTCCAACGGCTGCCAAAAAATGACTGGCTATGGCATTAGCCTTGGCGTGAGCCAGAACCGCCCTTCTTCTAAAGGAGCTGATAATGCCTACCAACAATTGAAAGGATGGTGGGCAATGGGCAAAATGAAAGGAGTCGAGTTTGCGTTTCTTGCTGTCGGGGCGATAGCTGGCGCGTTTGTAAGGTACAAGCTGGCCGAGTCTCCACTGATCTTGGGCACCCTTCCGGTCAACATACTTGTCATCAATATGATAGGCAGCTTTATTCTGGGTGTGTTCTCAATCCTCTCGGTGCTATGGAATCTGGACACAAGGTATTCACTTCTGGCAGCTGTCGGGTTCTGCGGTTCGCTTACAACAATGTCCTCGTTTGCCCTTGAAACAAGCAGCTTGATAGATAATCGGCAATTTGGCAACGCCGCTGTCAACATACTGGCAAACGTCAGCCTGTCGATAGGCGCCGTTGTAGGCGGCAGGTCTATAGCAAGCGTACTCCTAATGAAAGGAGGCATGTAGTAGTAGGATGGTAGCCAAAAAGATGTGGACTCTGACCATCAGGATAAAAAAGAACGACGAGCTGCACGGCAAGCGGCTGTACAAGGCGCTGCTTGATTTCATGATGGGCGCTGGCATTTCCGGGGCCACGGTGGTGAACGCAGTCGACGGCTTTGGCAGGCGCGGGAGATCCACTTTGCGAATTGAAGGGATTTCTATGAACTACCCGCTGATCATCGAAGTGGTGGATGAACAGTCAAAGCTTGAGCCGCTGCTTCCCCAGATCAGAAGAATGGTTGGCGACAACGGCATAGTTACGCTTCATGAAGTCAACATGCTATAGATTTATTTCCGTCCCTGCCCCTATTAGGGGCGCACACACATATGAACGCCAAGTCGCTCAAGGACATCGACTTTGAAAAGCGCAACGGGCTCTTGCCAGTCATCGTGCAGGACAGAAAGACCAAGGACATTCTGATGCTGGCATATGCTAACAAAGAAGCGCTGGCCAACACGGCCAAGACTGGCAACGCTTGGTTCTGGAGCACGTCGCGCAACAAGCTCTGGATGAAGGGCGAGGAGTCTGGTAACGTCCAGCCAGTGCATGAAATACTGGTCGACTGCGACTCTGACGCCATACTGTACATGGTCGATTCGGACAAGCCGGCCTGCCACACCGGTAACAGATCATGCTTCCATAACGTGCTAAAATAGTTACAAAAAATGCAATAAAATTGGATGACAGCGCGCTCTTGGTACGATTTTTGCAGAAAACGGATAGTTAAGCTATACAATATATATGTATGAAAAAGTTTAGTAATACTAAAATGGTGCTTAGCGAAGTTTTAATCACATACCTGTTTCTGGAGAGTAGAAAATCATGGGCAGTATCAGATCGCTAAGGTGCAGGGAATGCGGCAGAGAGTACGAGCCACAGTTCCGCTACGTTTGCGAAGAATGTTTTGGTCCTCTGGACGTCACGTACAACAAGGAGCTGTCGATAAACAGGCACACTTTTGAGTCAAGGGAAAAGACCTACTGGCGCTACTTTGAGCTACTTCCAATTGCTGACAAGAGCAACATCGTCAGCCTGAACGCTGGGCTCACCCCGCTGCAAAATGCGGACAAGCTGGGTGAAAAGCTCGGCCTGAAAAACCTGTTTATCAAGAATGACTCGGTCAACCCCACTTTTTCGTTCAAGGACAGGCCCGCCGGCGTCGCCGTGTCAAGGGCCAAGGAAACGAAGCTAAAGGCGGTGGGCTGCGCGTCCACCGGCAACTTGGCAGCTGCGACAGCGGCTCATGCGGCCAAGGCTGGCCTGCCGTGCTACATTTTCGCCCCATCTGATATCGAGCACGTCAAGATAGCGCAGGCGCTGTCGTACGGCGCAGAATTTGTCGCGGTGGAGGGCACATACGATGACGCAAACAGGATCGCATCTATCATTGGCGACAAGAAGGGCATAGGCGTGGTCAACATCAATATGAGGCCATACTATGTCGAAGGGTCAAAGACGCTCGCCTACGAGGTGGCCGAGCAGCTGGACTGGCGTGTGCCAGACAGCCTGATAATCCCAGTTGGAAGCGGCGCAATGCTCAACGCAATATGCAAGGGCTTTGAGGAGCTCCACGCTCTCGGGGTCATCGACAGTCCCAAGAGCATGAAGGTGATCGCTGCGCAGCCACATGGGTGCGCACCCGTGGTTGACGCATGGAAGCGCAACAGCGACGAAGTAATCCCAGTGGAGCGGCCGGAGACCATAGCAAAGAGCCTCGCCATTGGCGACCCCGGTGACGGCATTTACGTTCTGAAAAGGCTGAAGCAGTACAACGGGTTTGCAGAGGAGGCAAACGACCAAGAAATCGCCGACGGCATCATGCTGCTTGCCCAGACCGAGGGCATATTCACAGAGCCGGCGGGCGGCGTATCAGTCGCAGTGCTGAGAAAGCTCGTAGAAGAGGGCAAGATACAGAAAGACGAGCGCACGGTCTGCTATGTCACTGGCAACGGTCTGAAAGCCACAGAAGCGATTATAGGTCTGCTGCCGAAATTGAATGCTGTCAAGCCAGACGCGACCGAAGTCGCGGCAATGATAAGGGGATAAAAGAAAAATTGGCCAAGGTTGAATTTGTAGTTCCGTCAGTATTGAACAAGGGGCAGGGAGAGAAAAAGATCCCCCTAGAAGCCTCTGATCTGCAGGATGCATTTACAAAAATATCAGAGCAGATGGGCGACGATTTCAAGCGCAGGGTATTTGATCATAACGGCAAGCCGCGGTCATTGATCAACATCTATATCAACGGCAAGAATATGCGCTTTGGCGGCGGGCTGGCGACCCAGCTAAAGGATGGCGACTCTGTGTATATCCTGCCGGCGGTTGCCGGAGGGGCAGAGCTGACAAGCGAGGAGCTTCAGCGCTACTCGAGACAGGTGATGCTTGAGGAGATCGGCTTTGAGGGCATGGAAAAGATCAGGAGTGCCAAGGTTTGCGTCGTTGGCGCAGGCGGAATAGGCAACCCTGTCATTACCCAGCTGACGGCCATGGGCGTCGGCAAGCTCCGAATAGTCGATAGGGATGTCATTGAAGTCACCAACCTGCACAGGCAGCACCTGTATACCGACGACGACATTGGCCGGGTCAAGGTAGAAGCTGCCGCTGAAAGGTTGCGCAAGCTCAACCCGACGGTGGAGATAGAGCCGGTGCCGACTTCGGTCACGAAATATACCGCCGAAGGGATCGTCAAGGGCTTTGAGGTTGTAATTGATGCGCTGGACAGCGTGGATGCGCGCTATGCCCTCAACGACGCGTGCATCAAGTACAACATTCCACTAATCTACGCCGGCGCCATTGGCGTGACAGGCTCTGTGTGCACCATTCTGCCAAACAAGTCTGCGTGCCTGCGCTGTATGTTCCCCGAGCTGAACGAAGAAGAAATGCCGGCATGCAGCACCGAAGGTGTGCACCCATCGATTCTGTACCTTGTGGCGGGTATACAAGTGTCAGAGGCTGTCAAGATAATCATAGGCAAAGAGCCGACGCTTGTGAACAGGCTGCTTTACATGGACCTGAACGAGCTATCGTTTGATAGGGTCCAGATGTTCCGGCAGGAAGAGTGCCCGTCGTGCGGCAGGGCTCGCAAGGAAAGTGAGGTTGTCACAAGAGAGCTAATAATTGAAGAGTTGTGCGGACGGGACAGGGGCAAGCGCACGTGGACAGTAACGCCTGCCGAGCCTGCGCCCATAAATTTGGTTAGCATAAGCAAGAACGCCGAGTCGCTCGGCTATCAGGTCAAGACCAGGGGCAACCTTGGCATCACGGCGATCAACTCAGGCAAGATGTCTGTGAGCTTCCTCTCAAGCGGCGCCGCGACGATCGTTGGCGCAAAGGACGAAGAGGACGCCATCAAGATCTACAAAACGTTTGTAAACGGCCACTAGCCGCCCATAAATTCAGTCAGGCTGGACTGCACCTTCTTTTCTTCCTTGAATATCAGCTTCAGCTCCATCGCTATCGACTCCACCCTGCTGCGCAGGTAGTCATTTATCTTGTATTGCTGGCACATGCCAGTCGCGATCCCCAGATATTTTTCTACAGCACCCCTTGTCACCGTCTGTACAAGCTCGCTGCCGCATTCGGCGCATTTGCCCACCAGTGGCATCCTGCGGAACTTTGCCCCACACGCCGTGCAGCGGAACGTCTGCGATGAATACGACCTCATATTGCCCATGATGTCCGGCAGGATGTGCGTGGTAAGAACCATAGCAGCCACTTCGTCCGCATCCACCGCATTGATCAGTTTCGCAGTGTCAAACTGCATTTTCAACTTCTCCTCCATTGTGTTGAGAGTGGAATATGCGCTCCTCTGCGCCTTTGTGGTTAGAGCGTTAGTAAAATGGGTAAAGCTGTAGCCAAAGAACTGGCGCTCGTCGCCTATCCTGTTCTTGATCGTTTCGATCATTGCAGCTGCATCAGCTGCCTTGCCCTGCTTCCATGTCGCCTCGTAAAATTCGACAGGATATACGCCTGCAATGTCGACGTTGTGCGCCTGCCTCTGTACCTCATGTGGAAGCACCACTGGCTGGATCAGCAGGGGCGCGTCCATCAGTCCACCTATCTTGTCAGGCAAAAAGTCAAACGAGAAATTCAAAAACGCGTCCATCAGTAGCATTACTGAATCGGCGTCGCCGTCGCAGTCCCTGCGCTTGGCCGAGTGCCACACCGGCGACGCGAGGCAGACCTGCGAGTCTGTAAAGCCGATTATCCTGCCCATTATGCCGACAGACGTGTGAGGGGCAAGGCCTACTACCAAGTGGCCAACCAAGTCTTCGACCGAATTCACATTATAGAACGGCTCAAGCTCGTATAGCTTGGCAAGCTCTTCGTCGATGAATTTCGCCGTGTTGACAAGGTGGCGCGCAGAGTCGATAGGGATAATGACGTCCTGCATCATCAGCTCTACTATCTGGTCAGGCGACACCAGCTCTTTTCCAAGGTAATCTCGGGTGTACCCAAGCTCTCTCAACTTCTCGATGCTGACCGAGATCCAGGCCGGCTTGAAGTGGGTGAGCGGCTCGTTGGTGGCGTCAAAACGGATGGTGCCGTCCTTGAATGCGTGCAGGCCGTGCTTTTGGCGCAGTATCCCCTTTTCTAGAGGTTCTGCAGATCTGTGCCGGCTCATGAGCGACTTGACCCCCTTGAAAGGCTCTTCCGGCGCGACGCCCAGCTTTTTCTTTGCATGCTCTATCGCCGCCTTGAGCGGATAGTTGGTGGACGAGTAAGTCCTGCCTTCCTTGCCGCAGCGTGCGCACTTTTCGCCTTCTTCGACCTCTCCCCTGCACTGTATGCAGAGGTTGCGAAGCATGGTTGATGCGCCGCAAGTGCGGCAGTGCGTTCCAATTGATGGTATCTTGCAGTTGTCGCAGTAGCGGTTAGCGATCTCGGTGTAGAACGAGTCTTCTTCCTTGCATGCCTTTAGTATGTCGCGGGTGGCGCCCCCTTTTGGCCCGACTGGGAAGAGTACGTGCACGGGCGGCTTCATCTTGCGCTCGGCTGCCTTTTCCGGCCTGCCGACCCTTACCGCAATTGTGGAGGCGAACTTGGGCCTCACCACGACGCCTGACGATTTCGTCACAAACTCGATCGTATCCTTGGCTTCGACGATTGGACCGCCAAGCAGCCTTCTCAACGAGGCTGCCTGGTCGTTGTTGTCGACCCTGATCTTGTCCCTTGCTATCGAATGGGCGACGCCCAGCCGCTCCAAGATATCCTTTAACTTGGCATCGTTTGGAATTTCATTATCATCGGCCAGTCTATCCTTCAGGTAGAGCGCTTCGTCAAGGCCAACGGTGTCCCAGTAGAAAGAATATCTTGGATGCAGCGGGATTCCAAGCTTGCTGCTGATATCAAACGCTTCTTCAAGCGAAGGCGCGACCAGCGGGTTTTCAGCCAGCTGGATCAGCCTTTCTCTATTCGAATCAACAACAGGCAGCGCTGGCAATTTTGATTTGAGTTGCTGCGCCCATATCTCCTCCACGTAGCTTGCAGGCGGCAGCTGCGCGTTATTTTCCAAAAAGTCGCCGTAGCTTATCAGCATGTCCCCAAGGTACAGGATCTTATTGACCCGTGTCCGGATCCTTTCGGCCTGCTCGACCGTCGGAACAGGCATGACCCTGCCGTCGTCGAGCCGGACCAGCGGGGCTTCAAGTGTGTCTACAAGTGCTATCGTTGACGCCTTGCCCGGCATGTCCATCTTGATCTGGGTGCCGGCTACAATTGCATAGTTGAGCAGCGCCGGCACTGCCGGGTGTATCCCCACCGTGGCAAAGCCGGTGTTGTAGCAACGGCCGTAGCGGAGCCTAAAGCCGCCTATCTTTTTGGCCATAGAAAGCACTGGCCTGCCGGTGATGACTTCGGACATCCTGTGGTGGGCCGCATCGTCGTCGCCTGTCTGGATCGCGCCCTTGAGGTCCTTGAGCCACCCCCAGCCGTCCAGCTTTAACGTCTCAACCAGCTTTAGCAGTTTTCTGCTGCGGCCAATGAGCCCGTCGTTCATGACCCTGAGCGTGCCGCCCCGCACTCTGTCAGTCGCTATCCGGCGCATGCCCTTGTGCCCCACCACTTCGACAGGGTCCGTGTCCACGCCGTCAAGCTCAACAGGCAGGTTTGAAATGCACTTTATCACATCTTCATCAAGGACCTTGAACTGAAAGCCCATGACCTCTCGCTCGTAGATCCGCAGCTCTTCTACGAACCTGCCTGTTTCGTCGTCAAACGAATTTGCAATGTACTTGCCAAGCCCAGCCACCTTCCTTGCGTGATCGGCAATTAGCATGGTGAGCGCGGCTTCGGTCCCGCCGGCCGACCTGATGGGGCCGGCAAACGACACCGACAGGTACTGCGAGCCGTCGGCGTTGTTTTTGATTGTTACGTCGGATATGCCCTGCAGGGGAGCGACCGTGACGCCTTCTGTGACCACTGCCAATGATACGCGGACTGCATTGTCAAGCCGCGTCTTCAGGTCGCCCGACCCGTATTCGCCGGCAGCAATCTCCTCTGCTATCTTGAGCGCGGCCTTTTCCTTTGTAGTCGTCGTAAGCAGGGCGCGCAGCCTGTCGGCGATGTCGATTTCATGCATCTTGGCTACTCTGTCCGCCAGATCATAGGCTATCTTGGGCTCTACAATGTCCGCGGCGTCTATCCCCCGCCTTCTGGCCTTGAGCGCGTGCTGGTAGTTCTTGTGGACATTTTCAAGTATGTCCTGTTGGTAGCGCCGGTAATATGCCGGCATTCTCACATCCTTGAGACGAGCCTCGGCTTCCTCCAGCATCATATACCATTATCGCGCCCTGATTGCTTTTACTATTGACGAAAATTTTTCCTGCCAGTCGCCATCCTTTTCTATCATTGTGCCGATGACAATGATGTCGGCGCCCGCTTTGGCTATTTGGCCGGCGGTCTCCGGCGACCTGATGCCGCCGCCGACAATGAGCGTGCCTTCATACTGCTTTCTTACTGCCGCGACCATTTCTACCGGCACGTTCTGCGACGCGCCCGAGCCAGCTTCCAGATAAACAAAGCGCATGCCCATGTACTGCGCTGCAAGCGAATACATCACGGCAAGGTTGGGCTTGTGGAACGGGATCCCTCTGGCCCTGCCTACGAACCAAGCTGCCGTCCCTTCGCCCACAATTATGTAGGCCGTCGGCAACGGCTCGATGCCATACTTTTTGACAGCGATTGCGCCAAGCGCTTGCGCCCCAGTGATAAAGTAAGGGTCTTCTGAATTGAGCAGTGAGCTAAACAATATCGCGTCAGCCTTTGGTGACACGCCTGTGACGTTTCCCGGAAACAATATCACGGGTATCTTGATCTTGGACTTTATCTCCGCCACTACTTTGGCAAGCTCTAGCTGGTCGATGGCTGACGAGCCGCCCACCAGAATTGCGGACGCCCCCTTCTCCTCCACCTTCCTTGCAATAGCTGCCGCGTCTGTAGAATTTTCAGAGTCGATAAGCGGGAGACAAATTGTGCCGTGTTTTTTAATTTCGTTTCGTAAATACTGTTCGACCTTTCCTAATGTCACTTCTCCTTTTGAAATGGGTCAGTCATTTTAAAGTTTGATGCTACTGCTACCAAAATTTTTATTCCGGGGTGCTATACAAATCTGTATAGCACTCATGGCCGACTCGAAATCCAATTCTAACAATCTTTATGCGCATCTTGTTGCAAATTCTCTATTTACTCCACGTCAGCTTTCAATAATTTCTAAAAGGCTACAGGGGGGCGGCCGGGCACAGGACATCAGTTCAGGAGCCTATTACCGGCAGGTCAAGCAGTGCCGGGACAAGGTCAACGCAGTACTTTACAGCATGATACTTCTGCAATCGACGGGGGTCGTCCAGCCGGAAACATTGAGCGCTATTGGCAGGCTGGCGGAGCAACTGAGTGTGATATTTGCTTCAGAAAGTAGTGATGTTGCGAGCCGGCTGAGCGTGGATGATGTGATATCTGTGATGGATCAGCTGGTAAAAAGAATGTCCAAGTTGTAAAATAATGTTGTTCCGTAGCAATAAATCACGATGCTGCAACGTAATGCCGTGACATGATCGTCGACCTGTCCTATGTACTCTCTTTTCTAATCACGCTCCTGACGAGCGACATTGTGATATCGGGCGCGCTTGCCTTCTTGGCAGGCATGGTTAGCGTGATGGCCTATACCAGAGCAAAGAACGCGCTTGCAGACCGCCGCTACAGAGCCGACGAGGCAGTTGTCGAAGCAGTTGTTCTCGAGTATACTCGCAGGCTGCGCGACTATGATAGGGTGATTGCAGAGCTTCGCGCCAAGGTCGACATTATGGAAGTGAAGGCTCAGACGATACCTCAGGCAGTGACGACGATATCACATTATCAACAGGCATCACACCAGCCGCAACCTCATGTAGCGCCAGCGAGTGAACCTGTAACAGTCACGCAGCACGCTACTGCTACTGCCGTTATTGTTGAGAAGGAAAACAATGGCACGACCGATTACATCCTGAAGTTGCTGGCAGAGAGGCCGCGCACATCAAGAGAAGTGCAGCACGCCATCGGCAGGACGCGGGAACATACCGCCCGCCTTATGAAAAAGCTTCACGACTCTGGGCTTGTAAGCAGGGATGCCAACGCCAAGCCTTTCAGGTACAACATCACGGACGCAGGTCGAGAGAGGCTGAAGGAGAAGGTTGCGCCTGCTGCTGTCTAGTTGTTGCTGTCCTGTAGACCCACTCTTTGCCCTGGCGGGTTCTCACAAGTCTTCCCCGCTCTGAATATCTTGAGAGGTAGGTTGAGATGATGCTCAGCTTTATCGGCTCGTTGTACTGATCCTCATATAACTCAAGGATATCGGTCGAGGTAAAGCTTCCGTAGGGGAACTTGCTCTCAACCAGGCTCCAGATCCTATCGCCTACCGAGCCTGGCGCTCTGGTGAGCGTTTCGCCCTCGCTATTATTGTTGCCGTTCGATTCGATGTTGAGGAGATCCATGAACTCGACTATCTTCATTATCTTCTCCTTGGACACATTGCCCTCTAGTGAGAGGTTGTACTTGCTCCCTTCGGCATCCTCTAACTCTATCCTGAACTTTCTCTTTCCCGAGATCATACCAAAGAGGTAGCTTGACCTGTTAACATGATAACACTTAACACCAGCTCTGCCAATGTTGATAACAAACAGCTTAGCTCTTGTTAACTGCGTATGAGAGATAAGCTATCTTGGTTAACAATTGCTTTGGGTTAACCAATTTTTTAGTAAAAATGCGCTCATTTGCAGTTCCAGTGGAAATGAAGGGGTCCTGTCCGGGTCTGTTAACAACGCCAGCGCTGCCGTTGACGCTCCAGTGGAAATAAAGGGGTCATTTTCGGGCCTTTTTGACCGGCGACGTTCGTATGTTGTTAACGGCAGTTGATCGTTGACAATTTCTGACACGCGGCCACCCCTAGCTTTCCTGTGCAAACACCTTCTCATGACTTTCAACAGTCAATGTTATCAAGCTGATACGTTAACTAGCTATAGTTGATTCGGCCGGTTAAAAACGACCTGTTAACATGATTGTTAAGGTAAAATTAACAAACTTGCATTTTGCAAAAGAAAAAGAGGGGTGTGGCGGCTGGTTAAAATTGGCGCGCCCGTAATGGTGATGTGATATCAATTGAGTTTTGACATCGATAGCATTTTTGACAAGGCCGCAAGTGGCAAGTCACTTGTCAAGAATCGCCAAGCACTGACGATAGATTATGTGCCGGAAAAACTTCCATTCCGTGATGAAGAAGCAAAGACTCTGGCGCAGGTGCTGTCGACTGTCTTCAAGGGTGCAAGACCATCAAACTTGCTGCTGTTTGGCAAGCCGGGCACGGGCAAGACCGCGGTGGCAAAAAATGTTGTCGATAGGCTTCAGAAAAAGTCAAATGAATTAAAGATAGACGTCACGGTAATTTTCATAAACGCCAAGGCAGCCGGCAGTGCGTACAAGGTGCTCTTTGAAATTGCCGAAGATCTTGGCATCAACAAGGAAGAGCAGGGCAAGCAGGTGCACTTTACCGGCCTGTCGATGGGCGAAGCGACCGACAGGATACTGCAGTACATACAAAAGAAAAAATTGCATTTTATCCTGGTGATAGACGAAATAGACTCGCTTGTCGACAAGAGTGGGGACGATATCCTCTACAACTTTACAAGGGCCAACCAGCGCATGATGAGCAAGGGAGGCTTTGTCACTCTAATTGGAATCTCTAACAGCCTCACGTTCAAGGACAAACTCGACCCTCGTGTGAGAAGCAGCCTCAGCGAGGAAGAGACCGTGTTCAACCCATATACGGTGGACCAACTGCGCCAGATCCTGCAGGAGAGGAGCAAGTTGGCCTTTAACGAGGGCGCAATCTCTGACGCGGCAATCAACCTCTGCGCGGCGATGGCCGGGAGGGAGCACGGCGACGCAAGAAAGGCAATCGATCTGCTCAGGGTCGCGGCCGAGCTTGCAGAAAGGGAAGGCGCAACTAGAGTTGATGAAAAGCATGTTCGCGCGGGGCAGGACAGAATGGAAAAAGATGCTCCATTTGTAGCGCTGAAAAATGCGCCGGTACACCACAAGCTGGTAATAATCGCTGTGACAAAATCAAAGAGCGGAACCACCGGCGACGTCTATGACACTTATCTGACGCTCTGCAAGCAGGTAGAGCAAAAGCCGTTGACTCAGCGGCGTGTCACCCAGATAATAAGCGAGCTAGAGCTTCTTGGTTTGGTGTCGACAGACATCGTCAACCAAGGGCGCTATGGCAGGTCGCAAAAGATCAAGATAACGATTCCTATGACAACAGTCAAAGAAGCGCTCAAGGAAGATTTTGCGTCGCTTATTACTACTGCTACTAATTGAAATCTTGGATAGAAGGCTGGAGCGTCGCCAAGTTGACTAGTATCGCCATGCCCGGCGACGGCGTGATGCCCATGGTCTGCTGGAACTTTGTCTGGCTCTGCCACGCCCCTGAATTCACGATAAGGGTTCCGCGGTAGCTCTGGACATCCGTCACGTGCACGTGCCCCGCATGGAAAATGTCCGGCACGTCTGTAATGACCATCATGTCCTCCTGCTCGGGGGCGACCGGGGTGCGTTCGCCATATGTCGGAGCAAGGTGCCGCGCCTTGAGAAGCACCTTCATCGCCTCTGCCGGCCTTGAATAGCTCAGGCCCGGCGTGGTGGCAATGACATCATCCAAGCTCTGCCCATGGAACATCAACAACTTGACACCGTTCAGATCGACAAATGCAGGATTGCCAAGCATCGTGCAGTTTGGCAGGCCGTAAAGGTGGTCAGCTAGATCCTTGCCCGGGATCGCTGGCTGCGGAAGCGCCCTCCTTCCCGGGTCGTGGTTGCCCGGTATCACTAGCATCTTGATATGCTTTGGCACCTTGGCCAGCAGCCGCGCCGCGTGGCTCATCTGCTTGTCTGCATCCATCATCAGCAACTCCTTGTCCTGATTTGGAAATATGCCGATCCCATCTATCACGTCGCCTCCGATGCATAGGAACTTGATCTTGCGCACAATGTCATTATCGTCATCAGACGACAGCCAGTCTAAAAATCGCAAAAACTCTTTTTCCATGAAATACTTGCTCCCCACATGGAGGTCTGAAATCAAAACTGCGTACGCTTCTGACTTGCTCCTGTTGGGCAGGTGGTCGGGTATGTCCGGCGACATGATGTTCTTGACCGTCAGCCCCGGCGCGCCCTTGCCGTTTTCAAGCTCGAGCATGACCATCTGATCCATGGCAAGCGCTGCCGCCTGTTTTTTTGCGTCCTCGGCCACTGCGGTGACTGTCAAAATGCCGGTATAGTCGTCAACTGCAATTTCAATTCCATTCTTCTTGGTTCGCCTTGACATCAAGAGGCCGGCGACTATGGTCGAGCCTGCGCTGCCATGAAGGCTCTTTTCGCCCCTCTCAACAAATTTGCTACTATTATTATTGCGTGAGTTCTGCTTGACTGAGGCTATCTTGGATATGCGCTTACTGTCGGGCCTCTGCGCCAGAATGCGCATTGTCTTTTCAAATCTGCTCCTAAAGAGCGCCGCATAGCCTTCGACGCCTTCTCCGGTGGTGACCTTGGGCGTCGGGTCCATCAACACCGTGCACGTCTGCTCTATCGGCCCATCGTTTTTCTTGGGGCTCAGCAGGCCTTTGATATCCTCTACCAGAATGACCGCGTTCTTTGACGGCTTTTTGGATTTGATTATTTCCTGCACGGTCTTGAGCACGTCGGCAGATTCGAGTCCCTTGAGCATTGCAAACGCGTCAGGATGTATCTGGAAGCCTTTGCTGACCGCATACGACAATGCGTTAGAAACTTCGTTCTGTAAAGCCAACGTTGCCCCTGTTCGCTTTGATGGCGAACTTCATGCTTAAGTAGATTTCTCTATACGCGGCACAGTTTTATCTTAGAAAGCCGCATGATCATCCTGCTGTTGTTGTTGAAGAAATTCTGCGGCAAGTGCAAAAAAGAGCTTCCTGCCGATTCGAAATACCTGCTCTGCGAGGAATGCCACAAGCGCGTGGTCATGGCAGAAGAGGACAGGGAATTTTACGAAAATTCGCGCCTGCACTACTAGGATTTTCTTTTCCTTATTGTTTTGCGTGTCCGCCTTGTTTTCGTTGTCGTCGTGTTCCTGCCTTCGGTAAGGGTTCTGCTCTTACTAACGTCCTCTGGAAGCTCGGGCGGCACGTCCAGCTGAGGATTATTGTCTACCACAGGAACATTGACCGAGTCCTTCAGCCTTCTGGCAAGGTCGCGCCTTGCAACCACCAGTTCGCGCTGCGTATCCATCAGCTTTAGAAAGCCCGTGTAAATCTGCTCTTGATCTGCATACGTTCTTGTCCTGATTTCTGATAATATTTCTTCAAACGAGTCAGCAAACCTTGCAAAGCCCTCCCATCCGCGAGATCGCCGCTGCGTCCATCTCTGCCTGCTTTTCCGCAGCCTGCAGCTGCGCTTGCTTGGCTTTTTTCTTTGCCACCTTGGTGCCTGCAACGATTATCTCCTTGAGCTCCGCAAGTGCCCCTTTGACCTTTTTGGACAGCTCTGACTCGGTGCCAACATATCCTTCCGGCCTTGACACGACCGTGGTCTCGGGCGGCGGCATGGCTGCCAGATAGTCTCCCTGTTGCATCACCGCGTCTGGAGTCGTGCGCTTTTTCTGCTCAGCTTCAACAACGACCTGCTCTGCGGCCGCAGCGCGGATCTCTTTCCCTGAAGGTCTGAGCGCCCTACCCGGCGGTATCGGATCATCTCTCCGCTTTCTGTACCGAAACAGCAGATCCTCGTTAGCGACAATAGAGCCGCCAGCCAGAGTGACCTCGGACTTGGGGATGTCAAATCTAATAGAACTGTCGGTATCGCTGAATACCACAATAATGTCGTCTGTCTCTCTGACCACGCGCCCGACTGGCTGTTGGTTGTTCAGGAGCACGGTTCTGTTAAAGAGGTCCTTGGGATATTTTCCCTCGTAGCTGCCAAGATTAACCTCCGTAGACGGCTGCCTTGACTCTTTTTCGATCTTCAAGATATTGTCAGAGCTCAAGCCGGCCTCTGTGTTGCTCTGAGCAGCCACGATTTTCTCCTTGGCTGCTCTGGCTCCTGACCGCGCCAGGCTGCTGGTGCTGCTTGCGGCCTGCCTTGCCGCTTCTTCCATATCGCTTGCCGCGGTCGCCCCTATTTCTTCCATCTTGCCCTTGGCCGTCTTGGCCGCCTGTTCCAACTCCCGGCCTACGCCTTTGAATTCATCGGTGACGTCATCGGCGATATCTATTGCCTTCTCTTCCACTGCTGACGGCTGCCTGTATTCTTGCTGCTCTCCAGGGACAGACGCCGACGGCCTCTCCGGGATTTCGCCAGCCTTTTGGATTATCTCCTCAGCCGACGGCCTGAGGCCGCCGCTCTCTGGCAATGGCGCATCCTTGTCAACCACATACTGGTCAAGCGCCTCCTCCTTTACTATCACCGAGCCGCCAGCCATCTCTATCTTTGACTTGGGTATGTCAAAGCGCAAATTGCCGGAATCACTGAAAACCACTATAGTGTCATCCGTCTCTTTTGCAATGCGTCCTATTGCCTGCCCATTTGCCTCAACATTCTTGTTGAAGAGGTCTTTGGGGTACTTGCCCTCGAAACTTGACAGGTCTGCATCGGTAGTATTTTCCATTGCACTGACTAGCGGCACCAGCGCATAAAACAGATATGAGAAAATAGAGCAGAAAAAAGTCTAATGCCAAGGTTATAATTGGCGTAGGCACGATTTCCTGCCTGTTGGAAGAGGTACAGCATTCCAGACCAAAGGTGGCCGTCGGCCTCTCGTTCTCGGCACTGGCCATGCTCTACTCTGTCATGCTAGTCGGCGTCTACATCACGGCGTCGCATCAGGGGCTATCGTGCCCGGACTGGCCGCTCTGCCCAAATGGCTTTGACCTGCCGCCAGAGAGGTATTTCTTTGAGCACTACCACAGGTTGATGGTCGTAGTTGCCGCCGGCCTTATCTATGCGACCGCCATCTATGCCGTCAAGAACGCTCACCCGGCCCGGAAGACCGCTGTGATAGCAGCAATCGTGGTGTCGGTGCAGATAGTGATAGGCATGTTCGTCGTGCTCACAAAGCTGCAGGCGCTGCTCGTCGCAACCCACCTCTCCACCGGCATACTGCTCTTTGCGATGCTGCTCATGACCTTTCTGACGTCCTATAGGCTTGCTAGAAAACGCTGAGGAAGGAGAGAATCAACAACTCTATAACAATTGACCAGCACCCTTAATATCAAAAATGAGCCAAGAAGAGAAGGGGAGAGTTGAATCAAACAATTCTTCTTGTGGACCAAAAGCCGAACACGGCGGCCCTCGTGTCGACCTACCTCCGCGCAGACGGCTTTTCAGTCGACCATACGCCCGACCCTTCTGAAGCATTAAAATTTGCAAGCCATATGAAATACAGGGTTGTCATCACCGACCTTGTGATGCGTGGCATGACGGGGCTTGATTTGTACCGCGAAATCCGCTCATACAACGGCGAGGTCAGGTTCATGTTCCTGCTCTCGGTGTCAAGCGACGAGGCGATCAGGCTGATGGGATCGCTTGACAGGGACGACGTGATAAAAAAAGAGCCACTGTCGATAAACGAAGTCATGTACAAGGTCCGCGCGGCTCTTACGAATAGTCGTTGAATATGCTGTTGATGTGCGCCAACAGCTCGTTGCGAAGCTGTATGACCTTCCTGCGCTTTTCTCCGTCCAAGTCGGTCATCAGCAGCGCGTCAAGGCCCTCCACCAGATACTTTATGTTCGTCATCGTCAGCAGAGCCCTCTCTTCCTCTTCCTGATTTTTGCTCGCCATTGTCCCCGTGCATGTGTATAATGGAAGTGCTTATTATTAATCTCGCTGGAACCTTTCTTCTATCAGTAAATAATAATAATAGTATATCTACCGCCTGCGAGCAACTTGCTTTATAATATGGCCGAGAGCCAGCAGCAGACTATAATCAACTTGTACAACTCTGGCATCCCGCCGGACATCATTGCGCTCCAGCTCGACATCAGCCAAGAGGAGGTAGACAGGGTGATAGCATCTGCTGAAAAATCAAGGCCGACTGAAACGACGACACTGGCCTCGTTCTACCTTGACGCCGTAGTCGATCTGGATAAGGCGATCAAGATGGCTCAGGAGCGGGTGTGGAAGGCCCTCAAGGTGGAGAGCAGGTTCGACCTCTCGACCGAGGAGACTCAGGAGATCCTGAGCAAGCTGGCCAAGTCAAAGGCGACATTTGTTATCCTGCACATTGACCTTGTAGGCTCGACAAGGCTTTCATCGAGCCTGCCGGCAGACCGGCTCGCCGCCATAATACAGGCGTTCACGCAGGAGATGTCAATCACGATAGCGGCATACGGCGGCTACGTACTAAAATACGTGGGCGATGCGATACTGGCGTTCTTCCTTGCAAACGACGATACGTACCTGCCGTGCGTCAATGCAGTAAATTGCGCCCGGTCGATGATCAAGATAATCCGGGACGGGATAAACCCGATCCTGAACCAGTACGACTACCCTGAGATAAGCGTGCGAGTCGGGATAGACCTTGGCGAAAACGTGGTGGTGCAGTATGGGTGGGACACGCACACAGTTGACGGAAAAAAAGTGCGGAGCCCACACTACGACATACTCGGCTACACAATCAACATCGCGACGAAAATGACCACGCTTGCCAAGCCGGACCAGATAGTGATAGGCCAGATGGTTTACGATGTGCTGGACGACAGGCAAAAGTCCACGTTCCACCCACTCAGGATAAGCCCCGAAGTGTGGAACTATGTGAGCGACTATTCGCACGGGATATACCCACTTTATGGCACAGCCTGAGAGAGGCAGCAGCTAGAGAGAGTAGATATATATCGGAAAAACAAACTAGTAAAACTATTAGATGCGATCTATCGAATACGAGGACTCTTTTGTCAAGATTGCCGGCCTTATTGGAGGCGAGGAGTACGTCAAGGTGGCCAGGGCCCTCCTGAACACCGAGGACGTCACGGACGAGGAGATAGCGAGCGCAACGGGCCTGAAGATAAACATCGTCCGCAAGGTGCTGTACGACATGTTTGGCAAGGCGCTGATAACCGGCATCCGCGTCAAGGACGAAAAGAAGGGCTGGTTCGTCTATAGGTGGCGCGCCAAGCAGGACCAGGTTGACAACTTTATCGAGAACCAGAAGAAAAAGATCCTCGACAGGCTGCACAAGCGGCTGGAATACGAAGAATCGACCGAGTTTTACCACTGCGGCAACCGTGACTGCCCGCGCGTAAAGTTCGACGCGGCGGTCGAGCTGTTCTTCAAGTGCCCCAACTGCAAAGGCCCGCTCAACATGGTGGACAACACCAAGGTCAAAGAGGCGCTGCGCTACAAGATCGACCAGATAACGACCGACATTTCTTCAAAGAAATAATTTGGCTTTTGCCCGCCTGATATCCCTTATTTAGTTTGACAATATGTCTATGTCATGATAGGCGTTCACCAGCGTTCTGTAGAAGTGTTTGATTCCCCAATAACCAGAAAGCAGACGTACACATCGCTTCCCCGGCCGATCCAGTGCGCCCGATGCAACCATCTCGCCTACTGCAAGGTGATGTACGATCTAGGACAAGTGATCAAGGTAGAATTCCTCTGCAAGGCGTGCTGCGAAGCTAGCTAACTAACTGACCCGCGCGGATTTGAGCCTCTGCCACTGTTGTACATAGAGCATTTTCAATCCTCCTCCTGTCTGCATCAGGACAGAGAGGCGCACAAAAAGCACGACTCGCATAGGAGGAAGTGGACGTGCTTTGCTACCTCTGTTTTTCAATGATCGCGCTTGCAGTCTTGAAGATCCGCAGCCACATCGGCCACGTAAGCTTGCCCGTGTTCGTGTTCTGCCTGCTTGGGTGGTAGGACGCAAGCAATGTTTTTCCATCGACCTGATGGCGAGCCCCGTGCCCAAATGAGAGCCCCTTTGCTCCAACAGCTCGGCAGTAGGCGTCAAATCCAATCTTGCCAAGCGCAAGCACCACCCTGACCTTGTCCAAAAGCTTGAGCTCTGAGATGAGATATTGAGAGCAGTTCCGCAGTTCGGATGGCAGTGGCTTGTTGTCTGGTGGCGCGCAGCGCACCGCGGCAGTGATGTAGGCGTCCTTTAGCACCAGCCCGTCGTCCCTGCTCCTGCTTGTCGGCATGCTCGCAAACCCTGTTTCATGCATCGCCCTTGCGAGCCAGTCGCCCGAGCTGTCGCCGGTGAACATCCTGCCGGTGCGGTTGCCGCCGTGCGCTGCAGGCGCAAGCCCAACTATCAGCAACCGCGCGTTTGGATCGCCCCAGCTTGGCAGCGGCCGCGCCCAGTACTGTTCGTTTGCAAACCGCCTTACTTTGTCCTGACCTACCTGCCTGATGTACTGCGCCAGCCTCGGGCACAATTCGCATTTGGTTATCTGCGCGTTGAGCTTGCGCAGTTTCTCTGTATTCACGATAGCAAGTTTTTATCTATTATCGTAATAATCTTTTTATCACCCAAAAGGCAGTTCGTTCTACGTTTGTCCACTGACATTAATAATAATACTGGCAACGAGCTGGCACTGATCGCCGGCTCTGTGGTATTGAGCGACAACCCCTCCCAGCAGCTAAAGTACTGGAGGAAAAAGTTTGGTGTCAAGCAGGCAGATCTTGCAAGGAAGATGGACATCACGCCGTCCGTCCTGAGCGACTACGAGAAGGGCCGCAGGCCATCTCCCGGAGTCAACTTTATCAAGCGTTACTTGATCGCCCTGTACGAGCTTGGCAGGTCAAACAGCCACGCCGCTACGACAGAAGAAGAAAAGATGGCTCCAACGCCGGTCGCCAATGTACATATAAGCCAGCCCTGACAAAAGCTAGCTCACATATATGCCTCTTATTCTAGTATCAATGTATCCGGGCAGGACCAAAGAGCAGAAGGACGAGTTTGCAAAAGCTATAACCGACGCCGCGGTCCAGATATTAAAGACCAAGCCAGAACACGTTATCGTGGTGTACGACGAAAAGCCCAAGGAGAACTGGTTCCAGTCGGGCAAGCCGCTCTAGAGGATATGTACGATCCTGATGACCCAGAGCTCCAGACAATGGCAAGCGGGATCATCAACGCTGTCAAGAGATACTCTATCCCCTACGAGCGCCTCACGGGCCAAGAGATCTGGGAGGAGCTGCAGAGGAAGGGCTACAGATTCCCTGTGAGCGGCAGGCGCATAGATTTTCTGTACGAGTCTGCCCGGTGGTTCGACGCCCTTGATCTGGCGATAAAAAAGCTGAAAAGCGAAGCCCAGTAGCAAAAACTATTTTTATTTTGGGCGTCTTTTGTGCACTGCTTGGAGAAAAAGAAGAAAAAGAGAGTCGCGCTGGTGCAGATGCGTTCGTCAGAGGACAAACAGAAGAATCTGGACAAGTCGATCGAGTTTATCGCCGAGGCAGCTGCCAAGGGCGCAGATCTCGTATGCTTTCCCGAGTTCCAGATGGCGTTTTCGCCTGGCAGCCAGTCCGCGGCGCAGCTGGCCGCCGGCATAGCCGAAACCGTCAGGGGCAACTTTGTTTCAAAACTTGCAGAGGCTGCCAAGAAAAACAACATCGGCGTTATTGCGACGATCTATGAAAAGAGCGGCAGGTTCCAGCGCGTCTACGACACCGCCGTGATGATACGCCCCGCCGGCAAAGTGTCGTCGGTTTACCGCAAGCTGCACCTCTACAACGCGCTTGGGTTCAAAGAGTCTGCCAAGCTGGTGCCCGGAAAAAATATCGCCAAGCCTGCCAAGACAAATGCCGGCAGCGTCGGGCTCTTGATCTGCTATGACCTGCGGTTTCCCGAGCTGTCAAGGATCCTGACTGTCAAGGGCGCAGACTTCCTAGTCGCACCTTCCGCATGGGTCGCCGGCGAAATGAAGGAGGAGCACTGGCAGACGATGGTAAAAGCAAGGGCTATTGAGAACGGCTCGTACGTGGTCGCGCCCGACCAGGTGGGCAACATCTATTGCGGCAGGAGCATGGCAGTCGATCCGTTTGGCGTGGTGCTTGTCGATATGGGTCAGCGAGAGGGCGTCGAGGTAATCGAAATTGATAAATCGCGTGTGCAGCAGGTCAGAAAATCGCTGCCCCTGCTAAAGAACCGCCGTACAGACGTGTACAGATTATTATCGTACTAGCACGACAGCGCCAAGTGATGATCATTGTGGGATGTCTTCCAGTCGATCTTGCACTCGCGCTTGTCTAGGGGGCATGGGAACCTCTCCCTGCAATATTCGCACATGTGCGCGTGATCGCTGTACATCATCTTACTAATTGCAACAGGTGGTCGTTTTCTTATTAGGTTGATGCAAGGATGCTAGCGAAGCTTGTTCTAGAACTTCACTTCTTTTTTGATGGGCACTGCATGTTGACACATATTTTCCAATGCTTTGACCGCCTTGCAAAAACTACTCCAACTATCGGCCAGCCACACTCGGGGCACGCCTTGCCTAGCACCCTTATCGCGCCCTTCTGTGGCAGAGGCGCCGTGGCCTTGCAGCCGCCAGAATAGTTCGAGCAGCCGACGAACCTCTTTTTTGTCTTGTACGATTTTATCATGCGCAGCTGCCCCTTTTTGCACACCGGGCACGAGCCGATCATCGTTGCGGCCTGCGCGCCGTTCGCAGAAGAAGAGGCGGCGTTGCCTATCCGAGCGCCAATATCCACCTCTTTTTCAATGAACGCCGACAGCGACTCTATCAATTTATCGACAGCCTGCTCTATGACCAAAACGCTTTCGGCAGAACCCTGCTCTACCTTTTCCAGCTGCTCCTCCATCGATCTTGTCAGGCTTGTAGAGATTATGGCGGGCACGAACGTTCTCATAGAGTCAATGACTGCAAAGCCGAGGTCTGTCACCTCGATCCCGCCCCTGACCGAAGAAGCAATGTAGTTGCGCTTGAACAGTGTGGCAATGATGTCCGCTCTGGTAGCTTTGGTCCCTATCTGCTCCTGCTCCATCTTGGCAAGCAGGCTCGCCTGGTTGTAGCGGTAGGGCGGCTGTGTGAACTTTTCCTCCATATCTATGCCAAGGTTTTTTACTAGATCGCCCTTGCGCAGCTCTGGCAGCTCGTGTTGTTCCAGTCTGACATGAGGCTTGTAGAACACCATCCAGCCTTCATACACTGGCGACCTGCCTTGCGCCTTGAAAGTGTGGCTGTTAACATCTATCGAAACGTCAGTGTGCCTGCTTATCGCCGGGTCGCCAAACGTGGCAAGGAACCTTTTCACTACTAGGTCATAGACCTTGAATTCAAGGCTGCTCAGCTTTTGCTGCGGCGCTACGCCCGTGGGGTAGATCGCAGGGTGCGCCGGGTCTGTCATGCGCCCCTCATTTGGCACAAGGCGGCCCTTTGAGAGGAGCATCGATGTCAGCTGCCCGTAGCCTCCTATCCTTGACAGGCTGGAGATTATCTTGCCGTAGCCTATGGAAGGGGGCAGCTTTTGGCTTGACGTGCGGGGGTACGAGATCAGCGCCTGCAGATACAATTTTTCAGCTATTGCAAGCGTGTAGCCGGGGCCGAGCTTGAACAGCCTGTACGCTTCGCGCTGGAGGTCGCCGATGTTAAATGGCGTGGGCGGCCCGAGCACCGCCTTGCTGTCAACAACATCGCTCACCGTCCCGTCTCTGCCAATGCACGCGCTTACAATCGACTTAGCTTCTGCAAGCGTCCCAACCTTTGGCTTTTCGTACTGCGCTGAAAATGTCTGGTTGTTTTTTTCAAACTGCGCCGCTATTGTCCAGTATGGATCAGGGACGTGCAGCCTTATTTCTAGTTCCCTGTCGACTGCAAACGCAAGCGTCGGGCCCTGCACTCTGCCGATAGAGAGGTTGCAGTACCCGTTGCTGGCCATCTTGAGCGACTGGGCAAGCGCCCTTGAGAGGTTGACGCCATAGATAAAGTCAAGCATGTGGCGCGACCGACCGGCCTCCGCTAGCCCGCCGCTCGGCCTTTCTAGGCTGGCAAACGACTCCCTTATCTCCTCGTCGGTGAGCGTCGAGAATTTTGCCCGCAGCGCCTTCTCATACTTGCCGCCGCACGCGTATTGCAGGATGTTGTGACCTATCACCTCGCCCTCCTGATCATAGTCGCACGCGTGCACAAATGCCGACGCATTTTTTGATAATTCAGAGATGACTTTGATGGCTCTAGCTGCCCTTGGATTTTTGTCGACCGGCGCCCACTCCAAGTCGAGCACAGGATACACGCTCCTGTTCTTTGTCGAATCGGCAAGACCATAGAGGTGGCCAAGAGCACTGCACACCTTGTAGTGGCAATCACTATTTGCCACGTCAAAAACAGAAATCCCGGCTGGCTTTGACTCCTTTGGATCGCCCAGCGCCTGCGCTATCCTCCTTGCAGCATCGGGCTTTTCGCAGACGACGAGCGTGTACAAGAACTAGCCGATCTTGGAAGATATTGCAATATTAACAATCCGATCCCGCTTTTGGCTCTGATAGCGGCGGGCTATCCTACATCTGGCCATCGAAATAATTTATCTGCTTGTCCTCAGGCATAACGATGGCATAGATCATGGATCAGCGCAGCATGATTCTCTATAACAATAATGCAAGAAAGATATCTGATAAGTGATAAACCCTTTGTGTCCCATGATGCCAAAAAGCCCCAGAACTTGGAAAATTCTTCTTGCCCTGCAAGGAGCCTTGTGCTAATTTTTGCCGAGCCGCCGGGAAGAAGCATGTAACGAATCAGTTTAAGAAATTTTCTGGCAGACATGATAAATCCGTATCCTATTTTTTAGGATGCGCTGAACAGAATAGAATCCAGACTAGCGTTCCTTGCATTGGGGACCGTGCTGGTCATGGCAGCCGTCGCCTTTGTGTTAACAGCCAACGCGCAGCTAATCAATGCCGAGATCGCAAACATTGACTGCAACCAACAGCAGGAACAAAGGCAGAACTCGGAGCAAACCTAGCAAAATGAACAGAAGAACAAGCAGAGTTCAGAGCAAACCCTTCTGAGCGAGCAGAGCAGCGATCAAGACACAGGGCAAGATGATGAGCAGAACAGCCTGTTAGGTTCGATCAACAGACTGCTGTCTGGCAACCAAGAATCTAAAGAGAGCACCGATCAGGAGAACGAGCAAGAGACAGAACAGAATGCAGAGAACACTAATGAACAGAGCAACGAGCAAAGCGCTGATGCAGATCAGGATTGCGGCGCCGTCTCTGTTGCACCAGTAGTTGGCTTGGGCGGACTCTAAGCGAGTCTCAATCCTATCATTCTTTTTTCTTTTTGTCAATTCAATCTTCAGTTTTTTGTCTGGCAGAACAGGATATGTACAGATGACAAAAATCTCTATCCATTAGTATTCTATCTTAGGTTATTAAGAAACAATTTCAAGTTCTATTAATTATAAAAATGACTAATGCATTTTTACCACTGAAAGTGGTTGATAAAAAATTTGCCATTGATGACAATGAGCCTGTTCAAAAGATGCAAGAGAAATCCTCTGTCTATCTTCAAAGGAGAATCTGACGCTATTCCACATGGCCAGCGTAGGCATCAGGTACAACTTTGCCCTTCTTGAAAGATCAGGGATTTCAAGAAAGCAGTACTACAAAGGGCTCAGGGCGCTAAAAAATGTTGACCTTGTGCGCAAGTTTGGCAACAAGTACCTTCAGACTACGCTTGGCAAGCTGGTTTATCATGAAATCTTGAAGATCGAGAAATATGCCTATCACTTGAACGAGATGAAAATGATCGATATCCTGAAGGACTCCGGCCAGTTCAGCCAGCACGAGGTGTCGGCACTTATCAAGAAAATGAGCGATAGCGGGTAGGACTCGTTCCTATCGGACATCGCTAACGAAATGTGACATCATATCATCCGCCTGCTTGTTTTACCGCACACTATATACTACACACCGCCCCTGATTCTTCTGCTGCAACACTAATCAAGCTATTTATAATGCAAAAAACTATTTTCTACAGAGATGGCAAACAGCAAAGTCTGCGTTCTTGGTGCCGGCAGCACGAAATATGGAAAATTGAACGAAAGTATTATTGAAATTGCACTAAATGCGGCCAAGGACGCCATTGAATCGGCCGGGATCACTCCAAAGGACATTCAGGCAGGCTACATCTCTAACGTGTTCGGGGTTGCGGACAAGCAGGTGCACATGGCGCCTGTCATCATGAGCAACCTTGGCATCTCGCATGTCCCGGGGCTCACAATCGAGTCTGCGTGCGGCTCGGGCTCGGTCATGTTCAGGGAAGCCTATGCTAACGTGGCAGCTGGTTTTTACGACTGCGTCCTTGCACTTGGCGTCGAAAAGGTGACGCATACCGGCACGGTGCACAGCACCACTCTGTTTTCATACTGCTCTGACTTTTTCTACGAAGGTGGCAACGGCGCTTCATTCCCTGGGCTGTTCGCTTCGATGGCCCGCGCCTACATGAACACACACAAGGCGACCGAGGAGGACCTTGCACATGTCGCGGTCAAGAACCATGAAAACGGCCTGCTGAACCCAAAGGCGCATGTGCGCAAAAAGATCACGGTAGACGACGTTTTGAAATCGCCGGTGGTCGCATCGCCGCTAAAGCTGCTTGACTGCTGCCCATTCTCTGACGGCGCTTCTGCAACGATCCTCTGCAGCGAAGAGTTTGCGAAAAAGAGCGGCAGACCATACGTAGAGATAATTGGTTCTGGCAGAGGCGCTTCGCCGGCAGCAGTGCAGGGAAGGGAGGACATCACCACCATCCCAAGCACGGTCGCTGCAGCAAGGCAGGCGTACAAGATGGCCGGAGTGACTCCAAAAGACATCAACTTTGCAGAGGTGCACGACTGCTTTACGATAGCGGAGGTAATCGACATCGAAGATCTCGGGTTCTTCCCCAAGGGCAAGGCGGCCCACGCGGTGAGGGACGGGGCGACGCGCCTCAATGGCGAGATCCCGATAAACCCGTCAGGCGGATTGAAATCAAAGGGCCACCCGATCGGCGCGACAGGCGTCGGGCAGGTGGTCGAAGTGTTCGAGCAGTTCACCGGCATGGCCGGCGAACGCACGGTGCCAAACGCCGAGATTGCGCTCACACACAACTTTGGTGCCACTGGCGCAAGCGCCGCAGTCCACATATTCAAAAAAGTTGACAGGAAATGATGGAGAAATTGTCGTCAACGGAAAGCACACACCAGAGGTTCATTGAGGCTGCCAACAGGAAAAAGATACTTGCCCACAAGTGCGTAAAGTGCGGCCACATGATGCTTGAGACGGTGCTCTTTTGTGAAAAGTGCTCTGGCAGCAAATTCAAGCATGTGGAGCTTGAGGGGGCCGGCACGGTGGTGACATACACCATCCAGGCGGTTGCGCCTGAGGGCTTTGAGGATGCCGGCTCGTACGCTTGGGTCGTGTTCAAGGTAGACAACTCGCAGCTGAGAGCGTCAGGATTCCTGCCCGGCATCAAGGTCCCGGCCGACCTGCCGATAGGCACCAAGGTAAGAGTGGCCGGCTTTGATTCAAAGCACGGTCTGATGCTCCAGAAGTAACAACAACTGTTGTGTATGTATGTAACGCGGCACACCTAGCTTTTTCTTATATCCACCACCCGCGTCTTTATGCCTATGTACATGTTCGAATCAAAAGTGTATGAATGTCAAGCGTGTGGCCAGTTCTTTTTCTTCAAGCAGGATGCCGACGATCACACGAGCAAGACCGGACATGCCAGCTTTAAGGTGACAGATTGGACATCACCGGCGCAGCCATCGCCCCGGATCAACAGAGGCAAGGCGCCGATCTAGCATAGCGGCAGTTGCGCGTTTTGTAAAAAACTGTCAAGGAGACTTTTCTTATTCCAGTTATTGCAGGCTGCTAGCATATGCTATCTGCAGATGTAGTTTGCGGCAAGTGCGGCTCGGTGGTCTACAAGATGCGAATGCTCAAGTCGGTCAAGGACGCGCTGCGCGCGACAAACAACCGCTGCCCCGTGTGCGGCGCCGCGCTCAACCCTGGCGATTTTACTGTTGCAGTAAGCAAGCGCTAGCGCAGTCGATCGTGCTTGCGAAAGCCGCCATAGTATGCTAGCGCGGCAAGCGCTACCGCAATCAGATACCACGTGGGCACCACAAAGCTTCCAAAGTCTATTGCGCCCATGTGCATCGACGTCCAGTCCGTCCACTGCATCAAGAGCCCGCCTTTTGGATCGCTCTCAAGCGGCACGGCCCACCTGTTGACAAACCATGCAAAATCCTCAACCACTATCGCGGTGATGAGGTTGGCAAAGCCAATGAACATCGCCTTGATGCGCTTGTGCCGGCCGAGAAGCTTGAACGACATGTCGTCCCAGAGCGCGGCAAAGCTGATGAGGACAAATATGAAAAGCATCGGGAACAGATGATACTGGTACATGTTGCCAATAATGGGCTCGGTCTCTCTGCTCCTGTCGAAATTCGAGTCGGTGACCAGCACCTCGCCGTTTGAGATCTGAAGCGCAGGGTCCTTAATGTAATAGTATTCGAGGTGGGCAAAGCTGACTGCAAACACGACTCCAATGATTGTGGTTGCGATGAACTCGATCTTGCGTGCGCCCAGATGCTTTGCGATGTGCTCTCTCTTTGAAACGTGGCGGCTGTGATCCTCGTCTGTGACCATCTTGCTATTTTGTACGCGACCATCGCTATTAAGAAGAAGATACAAATTTTTTCGTAGCTCAGCTTTGTAGCAGCTTTTTGTACACAGAGTACAACATCCGGGGTTTTGCCGTTTTACTTCGCCGGCTGGTAGTAGTATAAGAAGATGGCAGGGGGAGACAAGCGCCAGCAGTTCGTGAGCCAGATCACCACAGCGACCGGCGTGGTCTACAACCAGCTCACGCGCCTCAAGATGCTCGACAAGAGGTTTGCCTCTATGGAGGCGTACTACCTAGAGCAGATAACCTCAAACATCAAGTCAGGCAACAACGCCCGTGCCAAGATCCTCGCCACTGAACTGTCAAATGTGAGGCGGCTCCGCCGAACTACGCAGCATACCGGCCTTGCGCTTGAGGCGATAGTGATCCGCTTCAGTACGATAAACGAGTTCGTCAAGATCCTCGACACCATCGACCCAACCATTGAGATGATAAAGGGAATCCACACGGAGCTGACCCGGGCCATCCCAGCTGCCAGCGAGGCGCTCTCCGAGGTCTCGACTGTGACCACGGACGTGCTGCTCAACGCAAACATCAAGGCAGACGCCAGAATCTCGACTCCTGTGGACGCAGATGCTCTTTCGATACTCAACGAGATCGAGGGGGTGCTTGAGGACGAGGCAAAGGCCAAGCTCCCAGAGGTGCCAACCAACATCATCCCGGTTCAAAAGCAGGAACAAGAAGAAGAGCAGCAGCCTGCCGAAGAGACGAGGGTGATGGTTGAAAGCTAACTAGCTAGACAATAGTTGACCTTTTGGTCAAGCCCAAGTAGGGCAGTAGATCGTACTGTTAGTTAAAAATATTTTACAAAGTAGTTTTAATCATTTACCTTGATAACGGGGTGCAATGGAACAGATGAGTTTTGATTCTCAAGCAAAGGATTCCAAGAAAGGCGGGGTCTTGGAGTCTGCGTCAAAGCGCGTCAGGATGATTTTCTCGGTGATGGCAAGCCCGAACAGGATCGATATACTGCGCATTCTCAATACAAAGGGGCCGCTCACCTATTCTGAACTCAAGGCGCTGGCCGGCTTCAAGTCAAAGAAAGAGTCGGGCAAGTTTGCCTACCACCTGAGGAAGCTGCTGAGGCAATTGCTGGTTGCCCTCAACAAGGCAGAGCGCAGGTATACAATAACGAACCTGGGCAAGCTCGTGCTGTCTCTGGCAAGGCAGATCGAGGAGCGCTCGATAATCGAGAGCGGCAAAATGTACGTGAGGACCAGCAGGCACACCATTGAGGAGTTCAACTCGCATAAGATAATCCAGTCGCTCGTGAGAGAGGCCAACCTGCCGCTGGAGCAGGCACACAAAATCACTGAGGAGGTCGAGAACAAGATCTACAAGTTCCAGACTGCCTACCTAACATCTTCTCTAATACGCGAGACAGTCAACTCTGTCCTCATAGAGCACGGCCACGAGGAGTATCGCAACAAGCTTGCAAGGGTGGGCCTTCCGTCCTCAGACATTGTCGAGATGCTCTCAGCCGAAGGCGCGACGGTGGACAGCGTCATGGCAAAAACTGCCGGCTCGGTCTTTTCCGAGTATCTGGTATTCAACACGCTGCCAAAGGACATCGCCGACATGCACCTGGCCGGTGAGATCAACATTTCAAACGCTGGAGTGTGGGGCCTGCTTCCAGACACGGTCTTTTTCGACCTGTCAGAGCTTGAAGAGGGGCTGGACCTAAAAGGGCGGTTCCTGAACGTGGCCAGAATCCCGGCGATCAAGAGCCCGGATGATGTAATAGCCGCGCTGCCGGCTCTGGTGTCGCTCCTTTCAAGGGAGGCTTCATCAGAAGTCGTGATTGAAGGCATTGTGCCAGCGCTGCTAAAGAACCTGAAAGACCCTGAAGACATTGCTTCGCGGTTTGCAAGAGCGCTGGCAGCTTCGTCAGCCGCGCCTTCGTATTCCGGCACTATAGCGACAATAGCAGTGCCTGACGGCATTGACGCGCGGCAGCTGAACGCGCTGCTCGATGGCTACAGGAAATACGTCGACGCGACGCCCGCGCCAAGGATAGGCCTTGCGATAGCAGCAGGCAAGATAATAATAAAGGACAACCTTGACCATGTGGCCGCAGCTGTGCGCAGCGGCGGCATCATTTCAATAGGCAGTAGTAGCGGCGGCGCCCGGGCAAGCAATGGCATCCGCAAATCAGGCAAGGGCGCAGCAGCGATGTCGTTCCATTCGCTTTCGATAAACCTGCCGCGGCTTGCATACGAATCAAATAAGGACGAAACTTATTTCAGGGCAAAGCTGGCGCTCATGATAAAGCCGTCGCTTGCAGCAATGTCGATGCGCAAGAAAACCATAGTCGACTATGCCAAGAGGGGCCTGCTCCCTTCGCTTGCAAGCGCCACTCAGTCAATGCAGAGGGGCACGTCGACAATAGTGATCAACCTTACTGGAGCCCGCGAATCGGTCTACAACATACTGGGCGAGTCTTCTTCGAGTGAGGTGCTCCAGAAGGTGCTCAAGACGGCCACCGAGGTGGCGGCCAGCCAAGGCAAGCAGCTTGGCGAGGAGGGGGCCGGCATTGCCATGGTCTCGGACGGCTCTGGCGTGAGGTTTGCCACCCTCGACTCTGAGAAGTATGGCAAGGTCTCACTTCTGCAATCGCAGAACACTACCAGCTATTCCCAAGGAATGACGCTAAATGGCAAGGAAATCCTCTCAGACAAGGGCGCAACACAGGAATGCATAGCCATCGACAAGCTGCTGAACGGGGGCTTTGCCGCAACCCTGGACGTGACCGACCTGTCGGCAGCCGAGGCCAAGAGCGCGATAGAGGTTGCTGTTGCAGCAGAGCTGCCGTTCCTGCGCCCCCGCATCAAGCTTGCAGTGTGCACGACGTGCGGCCAGCGCTCAAAGGCTGTTGCAGACAAGTGTGAGCATTGCAAGTCGCCGCACAAGCTGACGATGTATTCGTAATCTTGCAGCTGCTGCGCAGCTGCCGCGCCGCATCATTATTTTTTAGAATTATGATGATGCAGGCAAGCTGCCGACGTTTGCAGAGCTGGTAATTGGCAGAACTTTCTTTTCGTTTTTTACAAAATATTATACTGCTATACTCGGATTTCAGCTCTGAATTAATGACATTCTACTAAGTAAATTTTGTCTGCTAAATTAGGCATGCAGTTTTATCTAAAAGGATAATAACCAGTGTCTTATGGTATAGTGCGGGATGGCGGGAGTTACTGAATTTAATTCGAATTCAAATTCCGGGACGCTGATTGCAAAGATACGGAAACGTGACGGACGCATCGTTAATTTCGAGCAGAGCAAGATTTCAAACGCAATATACAAGGCACTGGTGGCAACAGGCAAGCCTGATTACCCATTAGCAGAAAGGCTGGCTGCAAAAGTTGTTCAAAAAATGGTGCAGGGCGAAAAATCAGTTATTCCAAGCGTTGAAGACGTGCAGGACATGGTCGAATCGATCCTGATAGAGGAGGGGCTGTCGGAAACTGCCAAGGCTTACATACTCTACAGGCATGAGAGGCGCAAGCTGCGAGACGAAAAGATGAAGATCCTCAACAAGAGAGATCTTGATGAGGTGGACAAGGCGTTTGATATCAACTCGCTGAGAGTGCTGGCGGCACGCTACCTGCTGAGGGACAGCAATAACGAAATCATTGAGGGCCCCAAGCAGATGTTCGAGAGGGTCGCCACACTCGTGGCAATTGCAGATGTCCTGCACGATCCGGCAGTCTTTAACCTTGCCGGCGGCCACACTCAGAGCATCGAAGAGGCCGAGCGCTACTATGCAAAGCTGGACGACTTTGACAACAAACTGCACATCGGCGACTATTACCTGAACAAGTACCACTTTGAAGCAATGATACGCCACTACATCCATTGCGCGCAGCAAGGGCAGATGAAGGTCTCTTTCAAAGAGCTGCTCAGGATGATAGCAGAGAACAAGATGGCGCAGTACGAAGAGCAGATCAAGACTTATTATAACCTGATGGTTTCAAGGGACTTCCTTCCAAACACGCCGACGCTCATGAACGCCGGCGCAAGGCTCGGGCAGCTATCCGCATGCTTTGTGCTTGACATGCCAGACGACATGGCCGGCATCATGAAGTCTTCGACAGACGCGGCCATGATATTCAAGTCAGGCGGCGGAGTCGGCATCAACTACTCCGACCTGCGGCCGGAGGGCGACATTGTCGCTTCAACATCTGGAGTCGCGTCAGGCCCGACGTCGTTTATGCGCATCATCGACACAATCACTGATGTGGTCAAGCAGGGAGGCAAGCGCAGGGGAGCCAACATGGGCATCCTTGAGGCGTGGCACCCTGATATTGAAAAGTTTGTCACCGCCAAGACAAAGCCGGGCGTCTTTGAGAACTTTAACGTGAGTGTGGGCATCTGGGAAGATTTCTGGCAGGCGCTTGTGAACAAGGAAGGCAACCACAAGTACACGCTGCGCAGCCCGAGATCAAGGGAGCCAGTAAGGCAGATCGATGCACAGCAGCTGATCGATCTTATCGCACTAAGCGCATGGAGGAGCGCCGAGCCGGGAGTGATATTCTTTGACAACATCAATAAGTACAACCCGCTGATTAACGCAAGGCACGGCCCGCTCCGCGCAACAAACCCATGCGGCGAGCAGTCGCTCTACCCATACGAATCGTGCAACCTCGGCTCGATAAACTTGGCAAACTTTGTCAAGCGCAAGGCCGACGGCGCGTACGAGTTTGACTGGCAGCGCTACGAGCAGGCGATCAGGCTGGCGACGAGATTCCTTGACAACATCATTGACATGAACAAGTATCCTGTCGAAGAGATCAAGGTTGCAACCAAGGAGACAAGGAGGATCGGCCTTGGCATCATGGGCATCGCCGACCTGCTGTTCTTGCTAAAGATTCCGTACAACTCGAAGGACGGATACGAGTTCATGAACAAGCTTGCAGAGGCAGTTTCGTACCTGAGCATGGACGAAAGCGTGGCCATCGCAAGGGCTCGCGGTCCGTTCCCGATGTTCAAGGACAGCGACTATGTGAAGGGTCGCATTCCAGTAGCGGGCTATTACGAGCTGCCAAAGGAGACGCACACCTACGACTGGGACACGCTCGTTGAAAAGATAAAGAAGTACGGCATCCGCAACTCGTGGACCTCTACCATTGCGCCGACAGGCACGCTATCCATGATCGCCGACACTGCAAACGGGGTCGAGCCGGTGTTTGCTCTTGTGTATGAAAAGCGCGTGACAGTGGGCCGGTTCTTTTACACCGACAAGGTGTTTGAGAGCATGCTCAAGGAAAACGGTCTTTACAACGACGAGATACTGACCAAGATTGCGAACAACTATGGCTCTGTCCGCGGCCTGCCTGAAATTCCAGAGTGGATGCAGCGCATCTTTGTGACTGCGATCGACATTCACTGGACCGATCACGTGATGGCTCAGGCAGTGTGGCAGAAATGGATCAGCAACGCGATTGCAAAGACGATCAACATGCCCGGCGACGTGACTGCAGAAGACGTCAAGTGTGCTTATTTGCTGTCGCACGAGCTTGGGTTAAAGGGCGTAACTGTATTCAGAGATGGCTCGCGCCACGAGCAGGTGCTTCACATCACCGGCAAGAACACGGGTGAAAAGGCGTTTGCGGTCAAGCCAAGCAGGTACATAGCAGACTATGTCAGCACAAACATCAAGGAGCCCTACGTACTAGAGCAGATGCAAAAGATATTCAAGGAATCTGGAGTAGAAGAAGAAAAGCCGGTGCCAAAGGAGATTCCGCTCCAGGAGATCCCAGCGGCACCTAAAAAGCCAGCACCTCAGCCGGCAGTACCGCAGATGGCAATGATGGACGCAGACGAGGATCGTTGCCCGACATGCAACGCCCGGCTGATAATCACCGAAGGGTGCAACGTATGCATCGAGTGCGGCTTTAGCGGCTGCGGATCGGGCTAATATAATAACATCGCCGCCCCCCTCTCCTCTTTCTCTTTTTGAGTAGCAACAGTCAAGCAAGCTAGGTGCAATATTATAGTTAAAATAGTGCTTTGCCTATATTACTAGTGAAATGTCAAACGTACGAGTCAACGAGAGTCCAAACCACTTCATGGTGCTGGACGCCATAGCGAGAGGAATGAAGACAGTTGACAAGATTGCAAAAGTAACTAGGCTGAGCAAGCCTGAGGTGGAGCTAATCATTAATGATCTGATGACGCAAAGGCTGATAATTGGCACAGAGAAAAAGAGCTTTTTTGGCGGCAAAAAGATGGAGTTCTCCATCAGCCACACCGGCCTCCAGCTGCTCAATACAAAGAAGCTAGAGCTTGAGAAGCAGGCGCAGCAGATACAACAATGGTACCAGAACGGCCAGACCCAACAGCTCCAGTCCTACATGGACAACAACAGGATGTGGATACCGATGATGCTGTTCTCTGGCATCATGAACGCAATGTTCTTCATGTCCATGATGTCCCTAATGGGCATGGCCATGAGCCCGGCAGAAAGCGGGTTTGCAGGCGGCGAGGGAGGAGCTGCGACAGACGGCGGAGCTGCAGGTGGTGCTGAAGGCGACGCCGGCGGTGGCGGAGATTTCGGTGGCGGCGACTTTGGCGGCGGAGATTTCAGCTTCTAGCCGCTTCCACAATTTGTTTCTTCTTCTTTGAAGAATACTTGGCGGCAAGCGTAGCCAGAAACACTGCGATCAGGACAATCACTATTGTCGCTGAAGGCGGAAAATTTGCAGCGTACGAAACTATAATGCCTGTCACTACCGAGAATATTGATATCCCAACTGAAATGAGCGCAGTTTTCTTGAAACCTTTACCAAGCAAGAGTGCAGTGATGTTTGGGATCACAATGAGCGATGACACAAGCAAGATGCCTACAAGCCTCATTGACACAATGACTGACACGCTTGCAAGCACTGCAAAGAGGTAGCTCAGATTCGTGATCGACAGCCCGCTCACTTTTGCCTGCTCCTCGTCAAATGCGACGTACATGAACTGCCTGTAAAGGAGAATCACTATCGCAAGAATCGCGCCGGCCATCGCCAGAATGCCAAGCGTGTCCTCTACGCTGACGACTAGAATGCTTCCAAACAGATAGCTATGTCCACCAAGTTTCCTGATGGGGATATGCTACTCAGCAGCAAGCCAAGGGCCAGGCCGCCTGCAAGCAATATGGCGACTGTGGCATCAGCCGGTATCTTGGCGGACTGGCGCAGCTTTGTGATGCCAAGTGCTCCCAGCACGGAAAACGCTATGCCGGTCCACAGCGGGTAAATGTTGGCAACAAGCCCGACTGCTATTCCGCCAAACGCCACGTGAGAGCGCGTCGCCAAAGAGCGAGTTGCGCCTTAGCACAAGGAAGAGCCCTATCACCGACGCCGTTATCGCCACTGCCACGCCAGCAATGAGGGCGCGCTGCATAAAGCCAAATTCTAGTATTTCAAAGACCATCTCTACTACATCATCTCGCCCCGTGATCGTGCTGGTCGTGGTGATGATCGTGCATGTGCATGTGTGCCTGCATGCTCGACTCAGAGTACGCCTTGAGCAGGTCAGCGTTTTCAAAGAACTCGTGGATCTTGCCATGGAAGAACATTGAGCGGTTGACGCAAGCCACGCTGCTGGCAATCCTGTTGACCGCGTCCAAGTCATGCGACGCCCAGATTATCGTGATCTTTTTCTCTTGGTTCAATTTTTTCAAAAGCGCGTAGAACTTGTTCTGCGTTTCGAGGTCGATGCCGGTCGCCGGCTCGTCCAGTATCAAGAGCTTTGGATCGTTGACAATAGCTTTTGCGATAAGCACGCGCTGCTGGCCACCCGACAGCTTGCTCACCCTCCTGTCCTTTTGCGCCAACAATCCGACCGTGTCAAGCGCCGAGCCTATCTTGTCTTTTGATATCTTGTTGCCAGTTGTGATCCCAAGCGACACGATCTCTTCTACAGTGGCAGGAAAGTTCTGATCAATGGTTTTCTTTTGCGGGATGTACCCTATGCTCTTTAGGGCTTCTTTGCTGTCTTTTCTTATGTCCCGCCCAAAAATCTTGATAGTTCCGGTGTAGTCGCCAAGCAAACCCAGCATGCATGAGAAAAGCGTGGTCTTGCCGGCACCGTTTGGGTCTATCATGCCCAGCAGGACGCCCTCGTTTATAGAGAATGAGATGTTGTCCAGCACCACCAGGCTGCCGGAATACGCATAAGATAATTTGTCGATCTCGACTACTACTGTTGTTGTCTGCATTCAAGCCCCACCTTCAGGTCTGCAACGTTCTCTTTCATCTTGTCGATGTAGCCTATGCCGGCTTGCTGCTCTTCGCGATCGATTCCCTCAATCGGGCTTAGCACAAGCACCCTGCCGTCTGGGATTTCTCCGGCGATGGTGTCGGCCAGCCGGCTGTCGATCAGGTCTTCTGAATAAATGACATTAATGTCAAGCTCGCTTGCAAGCTCGATTATTTCCTGCATCCGCTGGGGCAGTATCTCGCCCTCGGGCGACGCGCCATGTATGCTGTGCTGCGTCAGGCCGTACCGCTCTGCAAAGTGAGCAAATGCGTCGTGGAACGCGACAAAATCTGATTTGCCGCAGTCTGCAAGCTCTAGCTCTATGAAAGCGTCAAGCGAGTCAAGCTCTGCAGCAAACCTATCGGCATCTTCCATGTAATAGTTGGCGTTAGCAGGATCCGCGCTGACCATCGCGTCGCGGATCTTTTCTACTTGGTGCTTTGCCAGCACCGGATCGAGCCAGATGTGCGGGTTGACTCCGCCTTCATGGCCGTGCTCATCATTATCTTCTTCTTCTCCTTCGCCTTCATCATCATGCTCAAGCTCGATTCCTTCGCTGGTGTTGACAACTATGTTGGCTTCCATATCATCAGCCCAGCTTTCAAAGCCGGCACTATTGATGACAAGCATGCTGGCAGATTGCACCCTTTGCCTGTCTTGCGGCGTCGGCTCCCAGTCGTGGGGCTCTACGCCGGCCGGCACAAGGCTTGACACTTCTGCCCTGTCGCCTCCTACGCGAGAAGCAAATTCGTAAAGGGGATAAAACGATGCGACAACCGTTATCTTGTCCTGCTCTTGGCTACTACCCTGTTGTTGTGACGGCCTGCTACCGGTGTATATGGTAGCCAGCATGGCAAGCGGGATCACGATTGCAATTGCCGCAAGTGCAGCTCTGCTCTGGTTCAATGGCAACTATGCCTCCTATTGCATTATTAAGAATATATAGTTTTGTTAATAACAAATATGGAATTGCTTATAAGTATCTTAATAATAATATCTGGAGTTGACCATAGTCAGCGTTTCACTCAACGACGACATACTGGCTGAGATCGACAAGCTGCAAAAGACCCTCGGGTTCTCCGGCAGGTCAGAGATCGTCCGCGCCGGCATCAGGAACCTGCTGGCAGACGAAAAGGACAGGCAGAATCTATCCGGCCATCTTTTCGCAGTGCTTTTGGCGATACATGACGAAAAGTCCGACGATCAGGTAACAGAAATGGGGCACGGCTATGACAAGCTGATAACGACGCACATACACAACAAAATAGACGGCGATAGGTGCCTTGAAATCTTTCTGCTAAAAGGCGACGCGGAGGAGATAAAGGACATGACTAAAAAGTTCCAGTCAAACAAAAAGATGGACCACGTCAAGCTGATCACAACGTGACCATCACATTTTTTACGAGCCCGATCGGGCTTGGACACGCGACGCGGGACATTGCGATTGCAGAGCAGCTACTAAAGGCCGACGGCATAGCTTTTGTCAGCGGAGAAGGGGCCGCGAGCCTGATCGCAAAGAAAGGTTATGATACAATGGATGTCTATCGGCCGGAAAAATTCGTAGTAGAGTCCGGCCAGCTCCAGCATTCGTTCAAGTGGCTCATGAGCTATTATTCATACTACAAAAAGTGTAAGGTGATAGCAAAGGAAATTTTAGACAAGCGCGCCGGCCTTGTAGTGAGCGACGAGGATTTCGCTTCTATCGCAATTGGCGAAGAGATGGGCCGCAGGCGGGTGCTGATAACCGACATAACAGAGACGCACTTTACAACCGGCCCGGCGTCAATGATAGAGAGAAAGATGAACAAGTCGATGCAGAAAATGATACAGGCGTGCGACTGCGTCATCATTCCCGATGCCGGGGATGACTATGGCAACATCCGGCACGTGGGCCCGATAGTGAGGCAGGCAAGCGCCGGCCGCGACGCTCTTCGCAAGCAGTTTGGCTTTACAAGAAACACGATAGTGGTTAGCACCGGCGGCACCGACGCCGGCAGGTACCTCATTGAGAAGGCCATTGAAGCGCATAGAAAGCTGCAGAGCAGGCTTGATTCAGAGCTCGTAGTCGTTTCGGGCCCATCGCTCAAGTTGCCGGATTCGCCGGACTATCGCAACCTCGGGTTTGTAGACAACCTGCATGAGCTGGTCTATGCAGCCGACCTTGTAATTTCGCTGGCCGGCAGGTCCACGATAGACGAATCGATCGCTTATGGCACGCCGGGAATTTTCATTCCAATAAAGGGCCACTTTGAGCAGGAAGAGGGCGCGGCGCGGTTGGGCTTCAAGTATGAAGACATTTTCCGGCTCGAATCGCTTGTTGAAGAAAAGATTGGCCGCCGGAACAATAATAATGCAGTACACGCTGCCGGCGGAGGAGCTGAAAGGGCCGCAAAGATAATTTCCGATCTGGATAGATAAATAAATAAATCAATTTAACAAGGCAAGTGCCTATCTCTACCTGCACATGGCAGCGCGCACCTATGCTATCATTATCGGAGCAGGCATAGCAACAGCAGCTGCCGCCATTGCAATAGCGTTTGCAATTTTTATCAGCCCCGCCCTCACCGTATCGCCGACACCTGCTGCGCCGTCTCCCGCTTGGTCTGAAGGCGAGCCGATGCCTACTCCCAGAACCGAGATAGCAGGCGCTGCAGTGGACGGCAAGATTTACATAATAGGAGGATTTGACAGGTTCGGCAGGGCCGTCTCGACGGTAGAAGTTTATGACCCAGAGAACGATCAGTGGAATACTTCTGCCCCATTGCCGCAGCCGCTGCACCATGCCGCAGCGGCGTCGTACAACGGCACGCTGTACGTGGTAGGCGGCTATCTTGAAGACAATACCCCTTCAAACAAACTGCTGGCCTACGACCCGGAGACAAATGAATGGCAAGAGCTTGCCCCGATGCCAACAGCAAGGGGCGCGCTGACCGCCAATTTCGTAAACGGCATCCTTTACGCATTGGGCGGAGTGAACTCGAGCTTTGGCTCTCCAGCCGCCCCGCTAGCGACAAACGAAGCGTACGATCCAGAGACAGACAGCTGGACGCAGAAGGCTCCTATGCCTACGCCGCGCCAGCACCTTGCTTCAGTGGTACTTGATAGGCTGTACGTCATTGGAGGAAGGATCGACAGCCTGTCGTCAAATCTTGACGCCCATGAGGCATACGATGATCAGAATGACAATTGGATCAAGCTATCGCCGATGCCATCAAAGAGAGGCGGGCTTGCTGCCGCGCCATCCTATGCTGACGACCACATCTATGTTTTCGGCGGCGAAAGCCCCACTGGCACTTTCAACAACAATGAAAGATACAATCCTTTGAACGACAGCTGGTCTTCTGCAACTCCCATGCCCGATCCGCGCCATGGGCTTGCGGCGGTGACCGTGGACAACAAGATCTATGTCATTGGCGGCGGCCCGCAGCCGGGACTGACCGTGAGTGGCACGAACCAGATATACCCCACGTACTATCCGATGATGTAGGTGGGCGCGACTACTTGTTGCAGGTCTTGTTTACCCGGAGCTTGCACCTTGCAGTGCTGTGGCGCCAGCTTCCATTCATGAAATATTCAAGATGAGCCACGCCGTCGCGATCGGTGACAGTCCTTTCCTGCTCATTTTTTGGAGCGCCTGATCCGACACGCGTCTGGATGGCGTTTCTAAAATTCACGTCTAAACAGAACTCCTGTTGTTGCTGTTGTTCTCGATAACCTTTGCACACTGGTCGCAGTATCTTTCAACGACTGCTATCCCGTTGCCCACGTCAAACAAGGCGTCTTTTGTGGCGGGCTGGCCGCAGTCTTTGCATGCTCTTCTTGGGCTGCCCGCAATGTTTTGGGAAGCCCTGATAGAAGTAAAAATTCTATTCATCATGTTCTACATGTGGTCGAACTATAAGAATGTAGGCTTTTGCTGCAAGTGAAAAAAGAATTGGTGCATCAAAAGTTGTTGCACCACTCTGTATTATTACTACTTCTTTGGCTTTTTCTTGCCAGATTTTTTCTTTTTTGCTGCCATAAGTTTGATGCAGAGCTCAACTATTTAACAATAGCTAAAGCTGTCAGAGCTATTCTGGTGGCGCAAAGGTCTGCCTGCCGCTGTCTGTGCGCTTGTTCACTTTAGTTTCTGTCATCCTCTGGGGCGTGTAAAAGATGTCATGGTCGTTCTTAAGGTGGCTCAGGAATGCCACTCCGTTATTGATGTTGTCTTTTACTATCAGGTCGCGCCCGCAATAGCTGCATTTTATGATGTGCTCGTCAGGACCGGCTGCTGCCAATGCAGTGTGTCATTGTGGCAGCCAGAATAAGGATTTTCCTGATGGCTCAGGGGCCTGCTAGAATTTCGAGCTGTCAACCGCGTCCATTATTACCTGCGCGGCATTGGACGCCAAAGCTGGTCTTACAGTAATTCTCGTTTCTCAGCTTCGAGTCCAGATCGCCTTTCCTGAGCAATTCCGACACCCTGTTGACTGCCGCAAGGTAGTTCATAGAAGACTTCCAGGTAAGTATGACTTCGCACTTGTCGCACACACTGCCCTTTGCATTTGCAGCATAAACCACGTTGCAGAACAGGCATTTGTTGTACACCATTGACCTGCCTGCCCTTGGCGCCCCTATCTCAAAATGGACGGTGTTAAAACAGGAAATGCAAAGATACTTGCCACAACTCACACACGTGTGGTATTCTTCGCCCCTTTTGCACATCCCGCATGTTGCCAGGCGATCATCACGTTCTGTACGTTGTTATCTTTTTTGAGTATGCGTCGCAGTATTTTTCTATCATGGTGACGCTGTCGCCTACATCAAAATGGGCTTCCAGCGTGGCCAGGCTGCCACATGTCGAGCAATATTTTGGCTTTTTGTCCTTTGGGCTGTGCGCAAAAGGCTTGAGCGCTATCAAGGATTTCATCATGTGTGTTTTTCACTGACCTCCGAAAAATGCGATTGCAAGTGAAATGGCGATTATAACTCCAACAATCAGGAACTTGCTGTTATTTGTCATCTCTTATGGTGTCGTCCTGCACATAAGAATGTACTTAATCTGGAACGTAGTAGCTTGCCAAGTGTAAGGAAAGGCACTTACATAAGCCAGTCCTGATGATGAATGAGAGAAAAAATGCCCATGCTTATGCTCAAGTGCAAGACCTGCGGAGAAGTTTTTCCCGGCATTTACGTGCCTGAAGGAAGCGACAGCGACATCAAGTCAGCAGCTGCAAGCGTCGATACCTCACATACTTGTTCAAGGGGACACAACAACGAATATGCTGCGGCTGATTACATGGACTGGTCTTGAGAGAGTGAGCACCAAGACCATACTTGTCAGCTACCCCGACAGCTTTAGGCTTGAAGAAGGAAAGAGCCTAGTGGAATCGGCCGACTGCAAGATCGTGAAGATTTTCACCCAGAAGTATCTGAACCATTCGCAGTACGGGATAGGCGCAGGCAAAGCTGAAGAGATCAGGGATTTTGTAAAAGGAGAAGAAGAGGGCATCCAACAGCTGGTTGTTGACGAGCACCTTACTTCAAAGCAGCTTTACAACTTGAGCAAGCTCGTAGAGGTGCAGGCGATAGACAGGGAGCGGCTGATACTCAACATCTTTTATTCAAGGGCTACCACCACCGAGGCGAAACTGCAGATCGAGCTTGCCGAGATCCAGTACGAGATCCCGCGAGTCAGGGAGATCGCAAAAATGACTTCAGGCAACGAAAGGGCCGGCAAGGGGGGCATGGGCGAATACACGGTAGACGTAAAGTTCCGGGATCTGAAGAGGCGGATGAACTTTATTAGAGAAAAGCTGGTCGAAGCCAAGAAAAAGCGCGATCTGTACCACCAGCAGCGGACAAGGACCCAGATGCCAGTTGTCTCGCTAGTTGGCTATACCGGCTCGGGCAAGACCACGCTGTTCAATCTGCTCACAAAGGAGCACAGGGAGACATCTAGCAGCCTGTTCACTACGCTTTCGACAACCACTAGAGTAATGAAATTCAATGACGAGAAACAGGGCGACCTGCTCCTCACAGACACAGTGGGCTTTATCAGCAGGTTGCCGCCTTACATGATAGACGCGTTCAAGTCGACTCTAGAGGAGTCGCTTGCCGCACATCTGATCCTGCTATTGGTAGACGCTTCAGAAGACGTCCAGAACATTGACATAAAATATTCAAGCTGCTGGGATGTGCTGGACGAGCTAAAGGTAGACCATGCCAAAGTCCTAGTCGTCCTGACAAAGCAAGACGCCGTAGACGCGCAAAAGATGCAGGAAGTCATGCAACAGTTGCAGCTCAAGGAACCGATAATGATAATATCATCAAAGACAGGCTACGGCATCCGCAAATTAAAGAACATGATGGTCAGCAAGTCTCGCCCAAAAATGGTCGGCGGCCAGCCATAGACTTTTCCGCAAGATCCAATCTGGCCCATTAGTTATTGCCACCTCTTTAGAGGATCGGGTGAAGAAGTTATATGCGATGGCAGTGTAGTTATATATTGGTCAGGATTTTAATGCAAAATAATTTTCCAATGAGACAATGGCACCTTGAGCACATGCAGAAGACCATTCTAAAGTACGTCAAGGGCCTGTCTGCCGATGCCAATAGCTGGGAGAGGAGGAACCACAAGAAATACGGCAACATTACAAATGTGTGCAGGCAGATTGAATATGACATGAGGCACGGAGTCACCAAAGAGGAATTGCTCGCGTCTTTTTCAAAAATCCACACTCATTCATCTTACCGGGCGCTAAGACGTGACAGCGATTCGATGAGCAGGTTGTTAGAGATAGAGGAGCACTTTACCACACCAAAGGCAGTCACGCCGCTCTGGTAGCTCCTACTGCATAGACAAGCTGCGTTTAATAGTCTCTCTCTGGCATAACAATGCCGTTTATTTTGTCGTCTTTAACAATCGAGCAAAAACTCACAGCCAAGCAGCGCCTAGAGATAGAAGCGCGCCTTGCCAACTACAATATCCCGGTTCAGATCCTGCAAATGGTGGCAGCGCGCTGCGAGTGCACGCTCGATCCCAAAGTCAGCGGAAGAGGCCTGCCAAAAAGCCCAAGCTGTCTATTCTGCTTGAAAGGCTGAACGACAGGGCAATCATGCTGCTAGAGCAGATATTTCTAGAGTGCCACGACTCTTTTTCAAATTTCAGGTTTGCAGTTTCCTTTCATCGATGTACAGCCCGCTGTTGCACAAATTTGTAATGAATGAAAAAATTGCCGGCGAGTCGGGGCTAGAATATTCATTTGATGTCGGCATCTATGGCCGGAGCTCGGAAAAGCTGGTCGCAGTAGGCATGCAGAACAACGACAAAGCGCAGCAGCCGGCAGACACCAACTCGCTTCACAAGTTCCTGGCCGCCATCAAGGACCTTCGCGCCGTGCACCCGGACATGCAGGGAGCTTACTACTCGTCTTCGTATGGCTATCAGGACGACAGCGCATGGCACTTGGCCAGAAGGCATGGAGAAGGAGCCGACAAGACGGAGATCAGGTTTTTCGACTACAAGGACAAGATATACTTTGAAATCAAGTCTCCTCCATAATTGTTACCAAAAGTACTAATTGCACGCGCTCTACGTATAGGATGATACATCTTGGAAAAATGCGCTACGTGCAACCTGACGATACACCCAAATTTTGCAGGTCACCATAAATGCGGCCACGCCAACTGCCCCATATGCAAGGAGGCAGTAACAAGTTCACAATACTGGGGCCACATCCGGTCTCATCCCGGGCATGAAAACGACGCGCCGCCATCAAAGAGGATGTCTTCCACCCCACAAAATAATACAGGCCCGCGACTGCACCGCAGGTAGAGAGAGACTATACTATACTTCAAGCCCTGTCAGGTGGCCGTCCTGCTTGATCTTTTCCGCGTGAGCGGCAATGTAGCGCCAGATAATGTCGGCCTTGTCTGACTGAAAATCCCAAGGGGCTATCAGCACAAGGTCGTTATCTCTTATCCACATCCTACGCTTTATCTTTCCCCGAATCCTGCAGGTTCTAACCTTGCCGTCGGTGCATTTTACAATAATATTGTCGCCTCCGACAAGTTTTATGACCTTGCCAAAAAGTTGGCCATCGCCGGGCATCACCATCTCTTTAAGAGCTGCTTCATTGAGGACTTTTCTCTTGCCTAAAGTAAAAACCGAAATACACTGCGCACGCGTTGGTTAAAAGTGTATGTATTATTGTTGTTATTAGGCTATGACCATTGTGACCGTGGAATCGACGTTGCGGATCGTGCCAATGTCCACACAGACAGTCCTCCGCAGGCTATTTTCAGTGTCGGCGCTGACCTTGACTATCAGGTCGTAAATTCCAGACGTCCTGTAAACGTGGCTCACGGCTGACAGCTTGTTGAGCTCGGCAATTACATCCGCATCAAAGGGAAAGCGGCAGTTGACGAGCACAATGGCAGAAATCATAATCATAACAATAACGTCAGGCTTGTATTAACCATTTAATAAATATAAGAAAAAACGTCTGTGGTACTTTCCGAAAGGCAGTTGCCACATATTTTGTTTGGGATTTTGTATTGTATTATTACTGCACTAGTTCTGCTGTAGCAAACCTGGCACCAACGTTGGTGACCCTGATCTTGCTTGTTTGGCCAACTTTGCCGTTCTTTACAAAGACTACAAATCCCTGTACTCTGGCAATGCCGTCGCCCTGTCTGCTCGTTTCAGTAATCCGCACGTCGTATTCTTTGCCTGTTTCTACAGGCTTTGGACCGAAGTTACCGCCACCGAAGCGGCCGCCTCCTCCAAAACGTCTTTCGCCGTATGACATTAGTCAACCAACCTAGGACTACTAGCAATATAAACGGTGGACAAGTAATTTCAGTGCCTTTTCGTCGTTTTCAGCCGGTAGCGCCGAATGATCTCCCTGTCGATCTCCTCGTGCTTTATCTGCTCGCCCCTCCGGCCCGGCGTCTTCATTGCCTGCTGCTTTACCTTCTTCCTTTCCTCCTCAAGCTCGCGGTCGTGCTTTATCCTCTGCAGCTCCTGAGCATAGTTCTCACGGAAAAACTTCTCTTCTGCAGTATCCTCGGACATGTATCTATAGATAATATGCACAAATATTTATCCACTTGCTATCCACCGGCACGAGACCTAGCTGGAGATTCAAAAAGCACAGGCGGGTTATTGTTTCCGCACCACTCACCTAAAACCAGCCTGAATCCCCTGCTTGCCAAGGTAATCAAGGTACAGGTCACCATACTCGTAGTTCTTGGATTTCTTTCTATGGTGGACCTTTTTGTGATTTTCCAACCGCTTTTTAGTTGGAAGCTCCAGATTGCAAATTTTGCACTTGAAGGTATTATTTTTCTTGATGCAGATCTTGAGCTAAGCTTCGATATAAAGAAGAAGAAAGACTCGCTGCCGTAGTAGATACTAAAAGATGCGCAACGCTCAAGTAGACGAGTCATTATAATTTTAGCCGAATTGGCAAAGCATGGCTGGCGCATTCTGGTCACAATGACCATTGCCCTTGGAGTCCTGCTTCCAGCGATGATGGCAAGTGGCACAAGTGTAAATGACACAGACGTAGAGGAGCCCATCTGGAAAACATGGACCGTCGTAACCAGAGGTCAGTCATATCCAATACAATATTCGATTACCAGTGGCAGTAGCATAGTCAACATGGTGCCAGACGTAGAGACATTAACTCTTACTATAACTATCAGCTCAACTGCCGACGGAAAGCTTACCATAGAACTTCCAAGGGAGCTAATTGATTCTAGGGAGGGACCAAACCAGACTGGAGCAGATAACGAATTTGCAGTATTTGTGGATGATGAAAATGTGGCGCTCGATGAAATAGAAGCTACAAACACAACAAGAACCCTGGTAATTGACTTTCGTCGCGGCACTGAAACTATAGAAATTGTTGCCACATGGTTGCCTATGTATCAGCCACCGCCTCTAAATGAGTGGCAAACAACGAATATTGTCGGCAGGTTCCTCTATTCAGACCCGCCAAAGCCAGACCAGATCTTTAAGGTTCAGTACAGGGTCGTCAATGGAACAATAGAAAAACTAAGCATCTGGCAGACCAAAGTCAGCAGCAATGGAAATGGAACACTGGAAATCAAATTTCCAAGGAACTATCCCTACACCAATCAAGACGGAATTAATGTGCCGATTACTGTGAATCCTATCCTGATTGTTGACGGCCAATGGGGCGACGAAATAACATATAGCGACATAACTGACTGCTTCTTTGTATTTTCTATCCCTTTTACAGACAGCAAGAGTATAGGGCTGGTATGGTCTTATCTTGCCACCAATTTGCCTTTCCATGGCGACGATGTTCCAGAGAGCTGCATATCTCAAACGCTGGTAGAAAATGTGCCTACCAGAAGCGATGGCACAATTTCACCATTGAAACAGTTCAAAGCAGGAGTTGCCGCAGAAGACGTGGTATGCCGGCAATTGGAGGGAGTAGAAAGGAAGTTCATGCTTTTGATAAGCCCATATGGCGAGCCATACTGCGTAAGCCTGTCCAATGAAGGGTTCATGAAAGCAAAGGGATGGACAGAGCCCTTAAGGCACTAGGAACTACTACAATATCAAGCATGGCAGAAGAAACAATAACGGTCAGCTGCGCCGGCGACAGCCAGCTGGCTGCAGAAATCTACAATCATCTCTGCTCAAAAGTCGGAAAAGCCGACACTGGATACATTTCGCTTGTCGAAGATGAAATTGGAATTGATCGCAGGAGCACGCTCACAAAGGACGCAGTAAGACAAATCCTTGATTCTTTTGTCAGGTCGAACCCTGAGCGGCTGAAAAACCATCAAGTCATCGAGTCCGGCGACATATTCGTTGTTGGAATCGTAGCCGAGCCTTCAAAGGTTGATGCATTGCTTACGTGCGAGTTCTGCGGCTATTTCACGCCCTACCAAGAAGATCTGTTTATCCACAAAAGGATGCACGCCGGCGGAGGAGGCTAGAAAGACTTTTTGAGGCAGCATGCCTAAATATGATGTAGAAGAGGAGGCAGGGATGCGACTTGAGCGGCAGGTGGGATGACGAAGAGAAGCGGTATGACCAGTACCGCGAGGGCGGTAGTGGTGGAGGCAAAAGGCGGATCGGCGCACGCGGCATCCGCCGGATAATACTCATCGGCTTCGCGGTCTTGGGCGTCATAATGATCTCCTTCTTTGCGTCAAGGGCGGGCCTTCACGTGGCTCTCCATGAGAGAGGAGAAGCGATAGGGACTGTGCAGGTGGTCACCGCCCAGATCAGCAACAACAGCTTTGACACCCTGCGCAACGTGACTGTGCAGTTTGGCGATAACAATCCTGTGCAGCGCATTGGAGACATGGGGCCGTTTTCCGGAGTGTTAGTGTCGCCGGAAGGCGACGACTATGAGTTTGACAGGGTGATCGTCACTGCAAATGACGGCGCGCTGACCGTAGTCAAGCAACGCTAGCTAGCTGCTCTGCACAAAAGATTTACCGTCCACTTTTTTGCGGCAATGAATGCCACTGCATTTCTTAGCGAAGGCCCCTTATTCTTGGATTATGCTTGCCATAGTTCCTTGGTCTTGCGAGCCAGACAGTTGCCCTGCATTGTGGACAATGAGTAAAGAATTTGGCATAACCTTCATACTGAAACACTCTTTTACAGTTGTTGCAGCGCAACTCTACCATACGATATTCAAAGGCATATGATTAAAGTGTTTAATCACGTCTCTGGCACCGAATACGCAAATGCGCGTTTTCACTTGTTGCCTTGCAGCCAGAATCAAGAGTTATAAAAGATGGTTGTGTGTTTGTCAACTTGATGTCTGAAAAAGAAAAAGAAGATGATTTGGCCCAAGAACTGGACGCAATTTTAGA